>Ga0302220_10000117_pt1 | contig 72874 bp, 73 predicted proteins | sample II_Palsa_E1_3_FD_194572 | JGI IMG/M metagenome (GOLD analysis project Ga0302220, IMG submission 194572) | Peat permafrost microbial communities from Stordalen Mire near Abisko, Sweden - II_Palsa_E1_3 | ecosystem: Environmental > Terrestrial > Soil > Palsa > Peat permafrost | place: Sweden...
CTCCAATCCGTAGAGGTATAGCAGGGGGTAGCTTCCATGAGTCCGCGGGTCGGAGCGGTCCGAAGCCAACCATTGCAGGTATGCGCGACGCTCCTCTGCCGAAAATGAGTGGTAGCTTATCCAGTAATCGGTGGTCCCGGTCGAGACGTCGCTCGGAGACTTCGCGACGTTCGCTTTCGGGTTCAGGACACATCCGTCAAGGCTGTTGGCCTCGGCTCGCTTGGGTACCCCCACGTAGAACCTGCCGCCCGTAATGGATAATCCAACGATTTCTATGGACTCTTCGGCACTCACCCAACGAACGTTAGGAGCCGTTTCAAGCGAGGGGCGCTCAATGCGATACGAGGAAGAGGGTGAATCCGATGACAGAGTTACTGTTAAAAACTCGTCGACCGACTGAACTCGGCTTTTGCGCGTGGGGGCGGACGTCATCGACACACTCACGTTGAGCCCATTTGGTTCGGCTCGGGAAGATTCGCTGCTGTTGGCGGCAGTCGCCGGTTCCTTCTTTTTCGAGAAGATGGCAACGAGCACGCAGCCCAGCACGAAGACAAGGAATACGGTTAAGCCGCCCTTGGGGGCAACTATGATGGCAACAACGATGGCGACAACCAGCATGCCCGTGCCGGAGCCCGATTTCTTCGCCTTCCGGCCCATGGTCTCAATCTCTCTCGCGTCTTTTGAATTTTGCGGATGACTCATCCGGTCATTGCCGCAATTTTGAGCAGTATAGTACGACCAAATCAAGCGGTCCCGCGCGGTCGGCTGACAAACACGGGACGTTCCGTCTATGAAAACATAGTCTGGGCTTAACAACGGAATTTGATTTGGCGAAACGAGGGGCGTTCTACACGCTCTTCGTTGGATAGCGGAACGGTCGGTAAAAGACCACCCGATTGCTATAAGGCCGTATAAATCACATCGTTCTATTTGCGATGGAACATTCTAAGTAGCCCTGCAGACAAGCAAGCCGAAAGTTTGCGCTCACTTACATCGCACGCCAACTCGCCGATTTGCGCAACTGCTTTGTGCCTGACGCGGTGCCCAATGAGGGAAATTGCCGCTATGGGATATTCGCAGGAACGGTCGTGGGCAGATAAAGGCAATGTCGGCGGGGAATGGACCACGATGGTGCGACTGAATGCTGTCAGGGAAATTCGGAAGGCGGTCGAATTGCTGGCAACGGGAGTGGCCGGGAGACTATCTGGCCGGGGCGGTGGGCGGTTTTTGTTACCGCCTCGGAGCGTCAGACGGTCCGTTGGAAGCTGCGGCAATGAGACGTGACCATTAGTTCCGGTTAATCCCTTTGCTGACAAGGACTTAGAGTCAGCGAGGAGCCGCTCTTAACCGAAACTAATGGTGCTCCCCACCTCGGCCCCGGTCCGCTCGCTCGAAGGATTCATTCCGAGACACTTTTTCCGGAATTTCCCTTCGGGAACGGGCGATTTGGTGTCGACGGATTAGAAGTGTTTACGTTTTTAAATCAATTGCTTGCATTCACGTAACGACTTCTTCCGCCGAAATTTCGCTGCTGTGTAACGACTTCTAATCCATATTGCCAATGTGTATCTGAATAATAGAAGCCTTTCTGCCACACTCCCGCGTCGAGCCACACCTTAAAGCCCGCGGGCCGCGCAGTTGCCTATTAGCGTGTCCTATCAGTCGTTTTCACCCCCCGCGTTGCGCCGAATCGTCCATGCCGAAGCAAAAAAAATAGAAGCCTTTCGAACCGCGCCATTATTGGACTTGGTGCCAACTATGCCCCAAAAAGAGGGACTCTGACAGCATAAGATAAAGAACCTATCATTTGGTGAACAACTCCTGTTCATCGTCCGACAGCAACCACTCTTCGCTAATAAAGTTTGGCTTCGAAGTCGGCGCGGTTGTCCTGTGTGGTGAGCCCATTGCCTCTAACGTAGCGTCGACGTTTTGCTGTTGCTCATATGCCTTCGCCTTTCGCTTGGACTCAGAGAGTGATGTGGTCCCCGCAACCTTCGGCGAGGCGCTTTTTTCGACGTTCTCCATATCCTTGTGAGTGGCCGCGGATACGCTACCAGAGGCAACCGTCTCTGTGACAGTAGGGGCCCTGCGAGATGCATGTCGCGCCTCTCTCAATGCTGCATTCTTGCATCTGCCGACGAAATCGTGCAGCCAACGTGTACCATCGCCAAATGCTTTCTCGGTCTGGCCCGTGGCATCCAATACATCCAGATTGCCGCCGGGGCGTTCCCACAAGAGATAAAGCGGAGCGTTCGGCATCTCATAAGCGGTGATAAGCAGCGACTTACCGCCGTGCAGTTTTTCGTGGAGACGCGCAAAGGTTTGCAGGTCTGTCGATTTGTATTGGCGGTTTTGGATGGTGACTATTCCGTTCGGGGCCTTGATGTCCTTGTAGGTAACGCAGAGGTTTCTATAGATTTTCTCCTCAGGCCAGTTTCCCTCGAAGTCACCGCCTCGCAATCCTTGGTTTCGAACGTAGATGTCGAAGGGAACTGGCTTCACCCCTTCCTCCATCATAGCCGGGGTGAGGAGATGGCGAACGTCAAGAAGCAGATTCCAACGGCTTATCGCAGTGAGCAATGCCTGCATGAATATCCTCATGGAAACCGCGTTCCTCCTTGCGTGCTTTTGTCTCTTTCTGTCTTCGTCGTCGTTTCCCGTTTTGTGCGTAGACCCCAAAATATGTTTAAGCTCCTCTTGAAACATACCCATGACGCCTTCCGCATGTCCTTTACCTTGCGGGTCCCCTGGCTGAGCCATTAACATATCGGTACGCAGGCGCTCGACGATGGCATCCTGCGTCGCCTTCGAAATTCCCGGCCCCCGGTCAATAAAAATCTGGCTCGCGCAGCCATAAACCATCCCCTTGAGGTGGGGAACACCCCACCTGATGAGTTCACGTTCTTTCGGGGTGTACGCCGAAAAGACGCAATTCCTGTAGCAATCCCCATTCTCGACGCCGAATGTGACGTACCACCCTGCTATCGCGCTGCTTCCTCGGTCGGCCGCGAGAAGTACGGTTGGCTTTCCGTGTCCATCAATGTTTATTAGTTGGTCACCAAAACACAGGAAGTTATCCGCAATCGTTCCGTCTATATCCAGCACGCTCAAATCTTCGTGCGCAAGCTGGCCAGCGCTACCACCGGCTGTTTCTCTGCGGAACCCCGGTTGATGCTTTCGAGCCAAGTCTCGCTCGTGCCGAGCTTTATTAAGCACAGGACGTCCAACCTGCCTCATACGATAGTCATCGGGAAAATATTTCGGGTCCTGAGGAAATGCCTGCAGGGTTCCATCTTCCGCGCGATTGAATCCAACACGCCCTAGTTTAAATCGGTCGAGAATTACCCTTATCTCGTCATTGTTCGCCCAAGCTTGCAGTTTGACGAAGTTGCACCATTCAGAATACTTCTTCGGCGTCAGCCTTTTGCGCCGGTGGATTGTGTTCGGGTCGATGCGTTCCGCGTCAGTCGGACGGCCCATATTCTTGATGAACTCTCCCCGTGCATCACGAAGTCCTCGCCGGCTAGCCCCGGGCCCCCCCTTGTTCCAATCTTGTGGAATGTTTGCGTTCGGGTGACCGCCGTAGAACAAATTAGACTCGAGCCACTTTCTTGCTGTTATCAACGACACTTCATAGATATCGGAAGCATGCCGAATTGCCTCCGTGTAGCCTTGCTCAGTCATCAAGGCGTCGTCGCCCCAAGTCTCCAAGATGTAAGATACGAGAGCACGTTTCTTATCTATATCAGCATCCACGCCTTGCGGAATTTCGGCGAGCGCCATCGGTTCAGGTATGCCACGCTCATCAACATGCCGGAGCCTTTTTGCGCGAAGCCATTCGCCTACGTCTGCTTTCCTCCACTTAACTCTTAGCTTGCGCGTCGCAGCAGGCTTATGAATTTTTACCTTGCCGTTTTTGGCTGTTCCAATCTCCATCATCCATACATGGGTCATGTCTTCTGAAATATATCGGAAGAGCGTCTCGCCACCCCCTCGGGAGACAAAGACCCAGTTTCCGTTCGGGTTTAGTGTCCTGCTCTTTATGTCATTCATTATGCACTCCTATATCACTTAACGTTAAACGGCAACGTCCGGATATTTAAATTTGGCTTTTTATTCTCCTAGCTTCATTGGGTACCGGGGGTGAAGTTCATACTGATGATTCCACGATAAGTACCCAAGGAAGTTTGCGATTCCAAACAGCCGATAGCCAAGTCGCCGGTCCCATCCCAGGCGCCTAGCGACCATGCACAACACTCGGTCGAGACTTCCGTGCGCATTTGTCGCTTTCAATGCTCTAGCGAGGTCAGCCGCAACGACAGCATGCCGTCCAATATCATCAGTGTGGAGCATGTAGGAAAGCATCCGGCGATAGTTGATGCATTCCACATTCGTTACAGTATTTTCTGTCATAGGTTCGTGAGTGCTTCCCCATTCGTTGAGAGAGTTGGCCTCTCGTCTATGTCGAGCGATAACCGGCTCCTCTTCTAATAGTGAAGAGGGCTTGCCCGATACGCCGTGATATAACGCGAACGGATAACCCGGTATTCGCAGCGTCAGCATGAAATCAACCGTCATGATTTTGTTTCTTGGCATACGTTTCCCCTTCTCACAGTACTTAAGGAAATCCGCGCGGTTCCAAGCCGGGTACTGCGTGCGAATTTCGACGACGAATGGACACATCTCGAAATACCGAAGGAGCTTGGCCTCGAGGAATGAATGACAGGCCGTCCGCCCACCAGCCTTGTGGCTGAAATAGGAGCCCGCAATGCCTACACGGCTCGCGCTGGCTTTTTTCCAGCACGTGAACGATACAGCGCTGGCGACACCGCGGGGGTCGTGAAGTGGACGTGACGGCGGCCATTGCAGAATTGGACTCCCCAACAAATGACGTAAACGAAGCGTCTCCGGATGAGTCGGGTCGAACGACATTTTCTCGGCTCGCTCTGCAGTCTCCCGGGTCAACCGCATTGCCTCGCCTCGTGAATATGGCAAATGGGAGCAGTCGCCAGTCAACATTTCTGTTCCTCTAGCAGCTGGGCTACCTTCGCCACCAATGCGCGGAAGGCTTTAGGTCTGAGCGTCCGATATATCTTCTCGTCGCCATAGACGGACAAATTCGCAAACATGCGCACCTTGCAGCAGAGTTCCTCCACAGCACGATGTCGCCACGCCTGATAGGTGTCGACACAAATTTTTAGCGCCTGAACTACTTGCGGGGATTTGAGGACAGAAGATGGTTCGAACCTTCCATCGTCAAGGAGATAGCTTCGCGTGAGACGTCTGTACGGACATTCGGCCAACGATGATTGGCGTCTCCGATGAATCCGGCTTTCGAGGCCACGAATTCGCTGCGAAAGCGTTTCCACATCACACGTATGCATCGGAACTTTGAGTGGCGGCAGTTCTTGATTCAAGTAGTCCGCGTCCACCGTCCGGAGGAAGCGTACGGCAGCGCTTGACGAGTGCAAATCCGCGCGCCGAAGACGCGGATTCGCGGCGAGCTGCTTCAACAGCCAATTACGGCTACGCTCTCTCATGATGGAAATCTCGCACTCTGGCAGACTTTGCACGTAAGCAACATAAGCTTCTCCGCGCAAATGGCTTATTCGAGAGCCGTCGCCGACATGAGCTACTTTCGGGCTTTCCGTCGGCGACCAATCGAGTGAGTCGCTAGCGTCGCCGAGAGACTTATAAAGACCTTCCCATCCACCGAATACCCCATAGATAACGAGAAGATGTTGGATAGGATTGCGGAGAGGATTGCTTTGCCTATGACTGCCCGCGAGTCTGCTCAAAGTCTCAGTCCCGATGCCAGCATTTTCAAAGACGTCCAAACCCACGCTTGCAATTAACTGCTCAGCGAGAGTATCCAAAGTCGCTCGCCCCTCAAGTCCAATGCGGCACTCTGCGCGAATTGCATTTTGGACACTTGTTGACGAAATTTGAGGGGTGACTTTACCGCGCTGTAAGTCATCTGCCATCTGCGCGATAGCGATGGTTGCCTGTTCGCCCTTTGGATTCAGGTCGACAAATGGTTTCATGGGGCGTCCACAGTGACATTTCGAACTGGGTCGCGATGGCGGTATGGTCCTGTGAGGCTTTGCGTTACAAACGCTACAGGTGAGCAGTGCTCGCTGATGCTTTGGACATGCTTGGATTCCAGGCATGAGATGCAGACGTTGCCAAATCGCGTAGCCATGACAGCGTCTACTTTCGTCAATGCACTGAGGGCATACTGCTATTTGACCTCTTGCATATTCCGGAAACGTTCGCGCACTGCCTCTCTTCGATGGACCAGCATGGTGCTCATACAGCCGCTTTTGCTCGTCAAGGCTCTGAAATGGTTCGAAGATTCGGAAACGCGTGTGGCTGTGAATCAATTCATGTAGGTCTGGAACCAAACCGCCAAAAGCTTGCGCAACTGAACCCAGTCCCGACGGACAGACCCATTCCGCACGGTGTAGAAAAGTTAAGCGCACTCGCGGGCTGCCACTGAAGTGATTAGCTGACTCACACACAACATAGCCGGAGACGTCTTCTTCAGGCTTAATGCGCGTCAGTGGGAGCACCGAGTTCAGAGCGTCTTGTGGCATGGCGTCTCCTCTAAGCGTCCGCTTTGTGGACAGTCATCATGTACTTCTGAATCGTCTCGACGCGCAGACTTGCCGCGCGCGCGAGCTCCCAATTTTTCGGATTTCTTGACACCAGCCGGGAGCGTGCCCATTCCACCCGGCGTCGCACAAACCCGTGTCTGCTTTCTTCCTGAACCGCGTTGAACGACTTAGATACACTAGTCGCCAGCGCATATTCGCTGACCCCAGTGGCTGACCTCATCCGGTACATAGACTTGCGCACTGGCATCCAGCCACTTTCCTTACGCTGAGTTGGCACTTTTGAAAGGGCATCGACAAGCAGGTTCATCAGGAGTGTTGGACTTTCACCTCGACGTCGCTTTTGCACCAACCTATTGGCGCGGCCGTGTTCACGAAGCCATCTTGGCTCGTGTCGCCGGAGGTATCCGTAAGTGGTCGGACGCAGACTTCGCAGTGCGGTTAGGGATGCTTCGGGATTCAACTTCAAAACCGCGAGCCAATTCTCCTTCTCCGCTGCAGTGCGTTGAGCTGTTGTTCTGCGTTTTGTCATTTCGATTTGTGGCCTACCCGCCAAGATACGGTAAACCGTTGGCTGCGAAACTCGAAAACGCTTGGTGATATCACGTGGCGAGAGACCCTGCTCCAGCGCCGCCACTATGTCTGTATAAATTGACTCGTCAATCCACTTCGGTCGCCGGCTGACATTGATGTTGTATCGCCTGCAGAGTTGGGACAACTGCGAGGTACCTAAACCCATCTCCTTTGCTGCCGCCGTCAACGTTGCCTGTCCCGCAAGGTGAGCCCGAATATCGTCGGCCGATGGCGCCACCCGGCGTTGTCCCGGTGTACGAACCACAGTCCGAGAACTACGATGGCAATCGTCGGCAAACCAACTAAACAGCACGCACCATACTGGATGAATGCCGCGGTCCTTCCTCATCAGATTTCGTACCGCAGCTCCAACGTATTTCGAAGACTGGACGAGCAGATTCAGCCGCGCGTCGGTAAATGCGCCGGAAAAGAAAAGGGGAAATGATTCGAGCAACTCTTGCAGATAGACTCGCCCTTTGTCGGATGTCCACCCCCCTTCCGAAAGATGTTGTGCAACTTTATCTTTGTGATAACGCGACGACGCTGCCCGGCCCTCCATGCACTCTTCGACGCGCTGCGCGAACTCGACAGCCTGCAACCGTTGATATGACGTCGGAGCGCTCCTACAGAACGAGTCAAAGAGCAGACCTTGGGTTGCCGCTGGGCGCAGAACACACTGATGAATCGGGCATGCGCTCACAAAGGGCGCACCAGTGCGCCGATGTACAAATGTAAAGCCGAATTTTCGTTGCTGCTCCTTTTCGCATTCTGAACATTGCAGATACGCCCGCTCAGAAACATTTAGCAGCACGGGTAACCACGTGAGCCTAACGGGCCCATGGCACACATTTATAACCCTGTCACGTTGCGCGGAGATGCGCTCAAAGGGTAATCCACAACAAAAGAACTCGAGCGCGGTGTGCCGGGCAAGAAGAAACTGTAGGTCACCATAAAGGTGGCCAATCACCTTGTGAAAGTCGCCTAGACCACTTGGCATGCTATCCAAACCTGGGAGCCGTGAAAGCAATCGCTGGTAAGCCACCTCAAGCGTACTGGTGCCATCAGAGGGATATAGTCGAGCCATTAGGCCGTTGACCACCTCACCGTCTGGGAACGGCGGTATAACGACAAGTTGGGAATCCGCAGATTTCATTGCAACGTCACCGTGCTGTCGCCTTCAACCATTCCCGATAACCCGCCTTCCGAATGAACGACAAGGGAAGGTGGTCGATGTAATCGAAAAAATCGGTCTTGTCTTCGATTTTTCCGGCGTACATGCATTCCGTGGCCACCTCCCTAGCGCCTCTTTGCAAACGCAATCGTTGTTCGAAAATTCGAGCAACATTTTCTTTCGTCAATGCACCGTACTGCAACAATGAAGGCTTACGAATCAGTGCTGTGTGGAGGGCCTCAAATCCTTGAACAAGCCATCCAATCCTCCCGACGCAGAACTCATGCGTCCATACGGGGAGCTCGACGGGCATGAGATTTTCAGGCGAGAATAGGCCAAGGGACCATAACCATAAATTGAGCTTCGTCCATACAGAATGACCTTGCGCCCTTCCGCTGTCTTCGTCGACGACAGGCGGAGGGAACGGGTCGAAGTGATGAGATGGCCCGCTGAAAAGATTGGATGATTTACTTCCTGCCAATCCAACTATGTGCATGAATGCGGGAGTTCCAGATAGCACGACCGGGATGCCCGAATACTGCTGGAACTTGACAAGAAACTGTAGAATCTGAAGAGGTTGCCCTTCTAGCGACGCGAAGCTGGCTCCGTCAAGCACTAGCACACCTACATTCAGCAGAATACACGCCGATATGGCAGCGTTCATTGCATCGTCTCCCCGAAACTCCGGCAGGATATCGACCGGCGTGTCGGCCCGACCGACAGCGGCGACGATGGCATGTCTAAGGTCTACCAGCAGCCCTTTCAAAGTTCCGCAAGCGGGATAACTAATGTTCAATCCAGGTACGACCCACATCATGGCCGGCTCTGGGCCCTCTCCGTACACTCGGAAGGGCTTTTTAAGAATTTCTCTGTATCGCTGAAGAAGCGCGCTACGACCCATCAACGACGGCCCCGAAAGCATGATTCCCGTCCCTTTCAAAGAGCTCATGGATGCAGGTAGCGGTCGCAGTCGCGCTCCCTTCATGACGTCGCGCGCCCCGAAGAAAAACGCACGATACTCCTCGTCATCGAAGTTTCTGGCCGATAGCGCTCGTCGATAGCGGGCAAAAAAACGTTCCGAGAACGTGGTCAGGTCCTCTGTTGGAGCGTACGCACTGTCGAAGGACGCCATTGCATCAATCTTGCGGCTCGGCTCGGCATTCCAAAGTTCAGGGTCGTTAGGCACGCCGCGAAACGCCAGCATCTCGCCCATCTCGGCAGTTGTGGGGATGCGCATCAGTTCGAGTAGGTTTTCATTGCGCTCGATGTATCGAGGCAGGACCGACCGATAGCGAGTTACGGCGTTGTTGCCGCTTTGCGGTTTGGATAAGCCGCGAAGCTCATCACCAACTTCATCTTCTGTCGTTAAGGTGCTCATGCGACACCTTCCCCTCGTAGTTGGAGACTATCTTTCCGCTTTCCTCTGCGAAAGTGATTAAGGTCGTCCTTCAGGAAAAAAAGCTCATTCTGCAAAGTGCGGATGGTCGGAACAGAGTCGCAGGCAGTTGCTCGCCGAAACTTGGGAAGACCGCGACACATTTGTGAACCGCCCTGCTGCCCGAGACCCGGCGGAAGGGCGGAAGTTGACATCGTACGACCCCACTGTTGCCCAAGGCAGGGAGGGAGATGCCGAACTATTCTAGCCAAGACCTTCTTGACAGGCGTAGACATACACGTCTCTCCCACGCGCTCCTCAGAGCACGCTATTGGGTTGACCCGACGCGCCCTCTGTGAGGGCTCCGACACATGGTCGACGGACGGCCCTCCTAGAGGATGCACCAACACGGCTGAGCGAAATTTTGCCGGCCGTAAATCAAAAGCAGCAGACGCGCCACTTTCCCAGGGTATTGTTTGCGTGGCCTCGACCCAGACAGCGATGGTCGATGTCGCCTCTTATTTTTGGAGCAGTAAACCGTATATCTTATAATTGTTATTTCGCAACCCTAACCAATTCAATCTACCGAACATAGTACGCATCGGCGCCGATGCACGTCAATCGTTTCTTGCACCTTCTCGTTGTCGGAGTCTCTCCGGCCTTACTGGTGGCCTCTGTGACCAATTTCCCGTAGTCCACGAATTCGTCATTGCGAGGGAGTTCGGACTCTTTCCGTCCTCTTCAGCAAGTCGACGACCATCAGCGGCGGGGTAAAATTGGCACGATGCTCAATAGAATGTAGCCGCTCTCTCTCAATCTGAGGCGACAACGATTCTCCGCGGCTGTGCCATCCACTTGTGCTTGGCGCTTCAAGCTTTCCGCGCGAGCTTGTCTCGCAACCGCGACCAATCGTCAAGTTGCGCCGCCCAAAGCCCCCTCGGTACTATGACCGTGTCGTCACGCAGAGGCACCGGAACATATAACGCATCGCTATCCAGCACCGTGAGCACCGCTGGGTCCCGCCTTTGCACATCTGCCGCAAGGCACGTGCATCTGCCATTTGGCTCGATATGCCGTCGACGACACAACATTCGGTTGCCGGGGACCGTAGCGCCAATTACCCGATGGCGAAGCGAATATGGCAGGAGGTCCAACACGTACCTGAAGCCGAATGACGCCACCCATACTGAGTTGACGACCACACGAACGTGCTCCTGCTCTCTCAGCAAGTCCATGAGTTGGGTGGCGTGCGGACGGTCCCTGAATTGATAGGTGTCAGTCGACGGCTCTGAAGACGCGGCGCTTCGCGGCAAGAGCACACCCTCGACCGCAAGATAGAAAAGACAGCTCGAGGCCATGGATTCGACCGTTTTGGAGCAAACCAGTGCCTAGCGATATACTCCGTGCATTGCTACGGAACAATCGCCTGCGGGTCGGACTCGTCGCGCCAGTGCGTTCTTTTGCTTCTGTCGAGCCGTCAGTCAACTGCGAAATATTTCGCACTTAATCGTAGCCGATAAGCTACGAAACGCAAGAACTTTTTATGAGCGAAGCGGATACCCCGTGGGCGCGACTGGCGTCACGCGTAACGCGTGTGGTCCTAACCCGCAAGGACGTGACATACGCAGCACTGGTTCAAGCCTTGGCAGCAGACGGGGTGCGCGACGGAGAGCGTGCAATTGTCTCGCGGATATCGCGCGGCACACTCAGGCTGAGCCTGTTTCTACATATCCTTTCGATTACGGGAGTTCGTCCTCCAGAGCGATGGTCGGACACTCTGGTCGTCAATGGCGACTGGGAAGCCAAAGCCTGCGGGGTCTCAGTGATAGAGCTTTCTCGTCAGCCTTCGGAGTTCATGGACGACTTGGTCGCGCGTCTGTCAAGACTCGGCACCACCATTTCTGCGAAGACCCTCGACGCCCAGGTGCGCGCTGGTACTTTGCAACTCAGCCTATTCCTGCAATTGCTCTACGTGCTGAATTCGGATGCGTTCGAAAGGTACATCGACCACGAAGACCTCGTGGACGCGGCGAAAACTGCTTCCGTTGCCCAGAGTTAAGCCGTGTCGGAATCCAATCAAGCTTGCCATTTCGGCACGACGGACTAAAGTATAAGAAGTGCGAATAATTTCGCACTTAAAGAGACCACCAAAAGCAGAACCACAACGCGGTCTCCCGCCGCAGATTGGGCAACACATCGGTCGTCTACGCCCCTGCGGCAAGCTTCATCAGGAGTCGACGATGCCCGTTTGGTTACCAGCCCCCGTGACAGTGGAGCCAGAGCTCACGCTCATATGCTGGCGCGTGATGCAGACCGAGCATGCTGAACGTCACTTTGTTGGTATTCGGGCGGATACGAGGACCGGCCGCGTAAGTTCGCCGATTTGCGAGCTCAACCCAGCAACGCTCTCGGGTCGAACTACGACAGGCCGGAAGTATCGTGTTTCAGGCCCAGCTCGATGGGACATAGACGCGCTCTATACGTGGCTTGAATGGTGTGCGCTCTACGGCGTAGTTGCCTGTCGCGACGTTACCGACGACGTCCTTGCTGTGTACGCGGCGGTCTCTCGACAAACGACACACCTCAGTGAATCGCCGAAGGTGCCAAACAGGAGCTAGCGATGCCTTTCTGGAAAGTCCCATCCGTTAGCGCAAAACTCGGACTCATCGCGGTGCAATGTCGCGCTCTTGAGGCCACCGACAGCTCTAGCCATTCCCTCGACAAGGACAATCGATATGGCGCGGACCGTGTCAGCAGAGGTATCTCTGTTCGACCCGCCGGGTCGCGGCGCACGACTCGCGTCCGCCGCGCCTGTCGACTGTGTGGAACGAAAGCTGGGACAAGATTGACCGTGGGTCCGGAAATGCCGCGAACTCAGCAGGTATCGTCGTGCCCAGATGCCACAGCGAACATTCTTCTCGGGGTACTGAAATGACGACGCCTGACGAGCGAACCAAAGCCATCGTGGATGTACGGACCTTCCTTCGAACACTCGCTTCCGCTGACCAAATCACGATTCCCGGCCTTGTCCAGACAGTCGCCATAGACCTTTTGCGGCACTACCCGCTGGACGTTTACCTCGAAGCAACTGCTTCGGCGCTGCCGAGCGTTTGGGCTCATCCACCTCCGGCATAGGTGTGGAGTCGCGAAGCTCAGGTCCGCACCGCGTAGCTTTCCTCATCATTTGAACGCGGCGCGAAAATCTGCAAAACCCGCCGCGCACATCCGGAATTTCCAGCGCGAGTTACGGGGCGGAGGTGCCGCAACATGCTGCGAATAACTGTCGAAATCTGGCCGGGCGGACACGAAAATGGTCGCAGGGCGCTCGCGGCTGCAGATATCGGGAGAATAAGGAATGGTGCGCTTGCGGACTACCGGGTCGAACTGCACGAGGATGGGCAGGGTGATATCGGAAGCGCAGGCTTGCTTGATTATCCACGCTACTCCACTACCGTGTGGGACCTGGTAGCTCGCGCAATCGCGGTCGCGTTGACAGGAAAGGAGAAACTGCCTCCACGTCCCCGGCAACTTGATGTTCCTGTGCATGTGGCCGGTAACATTCCATATATTCGCCTCCGGGAGATACCGGAACCTGCGCGAAGCCTGTTCCAGAAACGTATCGCTTACTCGACTCGTCCGTTGATTGAAGAGGACCCGATGCCTATGGACTGTGTTTATTCATGGGACTGGTTCGATTTCCTGGCTGGCGACAGGTAATGCCATGGACATTAACCAGGTGGGCTCCAACATGAAGTGGCTAACCCGATTCGCTTCGTCGCAGAAGAACATCGACTGTGTTGCCAAATGGCTCGGCGGCCCCATCGCGGTACTCGGCGTGGTCCTCGCTCTCGTCATATTGGTCGACAAGATTTTCAAATGAACGCTACCGTCGAACGGCAACGATGCTGCTCGATTTTTGCGAGCAACTGTCTTCATGTTGAGCGGCGGAACTGGGGAGGCCCGAGATGACTGTCGAAGAAATGGCCAGGTACCTGTTTGTTAGTCAGACACATGTGCAACGACTCATCGAGCGTGGCGACTTGAGCGGCGCGTCCAATGACAGTGGGCTATTCATTGTCGACGACGCGTCTGTAGAACGCTTCCGCGCGCGACGGGAACTCGCTGCCAAGGAGTACTTCAACTCGCAGGACGAGAGTAATGACCCACTCGGCCTATGAGGAGCAGCGCGTCGGCGCTGATTTATCACTTAACGCGGGGTTTCCGATGACCATTTGGAACGTGGATGGCGTAGACGGAGAACCGGAAATTACGCTGGTTCGCTGGCGAATTCTTGAGACCGATGAAGGTGACCGGCACCTCGTCGGCGCCCGAGAGGACGATTTCACCGGAAGGGTGAGCACCGCGATAACGACGTTCGACCCTTCGCGAATGGTGGCAGTGACTCGCTCGGGACGCACATACCAACTGCGTGGCGAGCCGGGATATAACGCAGATGCCCAGTATGTCTGGGAACAATGGTGTGCCGTAAACAGCGTCCAGAAATCCAGCGACGTAACGGCAGCAGTCTACGAAGCACCGAAGGGTATCGGCTAGCTAGCCGTAGCCAGGACCGGCTGGAATTCGAGGTCGGAGATGAACATTGCCGAGGCGGCAAAGTATCTTTTCATGAATCGACCGCACGTTAGAAAGCTCGTTGAACGTGGCGTTCTAGCTGGCACGCCCATTGAGAACGGGGACTACGTCATTGACGACGCATCAGTCGAGAAATACGCCGCGGACAAAAAGCGTGCCGCCAGAGAGTGGCTCGACGCGCAAACCGAAGATAAGGACCCACCTGGCCTATGAAGTTCAACACGCGTTATCGGCATATTCATAACGCGAGAAGCGGCCACGACGGAGGTCCTTTCCAGTCAAACCGGAATCGGTGCGCGGCGGGTTGGCTATGAGTGAAACAAGGTTTTGCAGCCGCCGAGGTACATCATGAAATGGCTGTTTCGATTCGCCGAGTCACAGAAAAATGTTAACTTCGTAGTCGAGTGGGTAGGCCGGATAGCTCTGGTGCTCGGACTAGTAGTTGGGTTCATTTTTGTGGTCGCAATCATCCGGAAATGACTTTTGTCACTCGCGGGGCACGAGTGATGCCTACCAAGGAGTTCAGATGCCAACCTACGACGAGGATTTCTGCGCGTGGGCTTTTGAACAAGCTCGATTTCTGCGGGAACGTCGATTTGACCTGCTGGACATCGAGCACCTTGCCAATGAGCTTGAAGATATCGCGAAGGCGGAACTGCGTGAGCTAACCAAACGGATGTCGGTCCTGCTCGCCCATTTACTCAAGTGGCACTACCAGGCAGCCGAGCGCAATGGCAGTCGCTCGGCAATGATTGAGACTCGACGGCTAGATGCTGCCGAAATTCTGGACGACTCTCCGAGCCTGCGTGCTCGGATTGATGAACCCCAAACGTTCCCGTTGATATGGGCAGACGCACTCGCTCAGGCGGCGACTGAAAACGGACACGATTCGTTCCCATCGGAATGTCCTTGGTCAATCAACGATGTACTTTCTGAGGGCTGGTTGCCAGGCAACGCCTCGAAGCTTCGCCACGTGGACCTGAGGGCCTTGGCGTTCAACATCGATGCTACGTATCTACGGGTTAGCGGCAAAAGTGGTGCCCGCATCCGCTACCACCGCATTAATGTTGGGCGACCCACCAAAGGCCTCAACGATAAAGCAGGGGCGATAATTTCGCGTATGGCCCTGATGATTTGTATGCTCGCACCCGATGTAGCGGATACGCTTCTCACCATGCCATCTGGGCCACTCGGACGTTTGGTCAAAGCGAAGGTCCGTCGCGCACGAACACCGAAACACACTCGAGGATTGGTCAAGCGTCGTCCAGCAAGTACTATCTTTTGTATCCGGGACAGTCAGCGCTGATGGACCAATCCGCTTCAATATCGGATATCAACTCATTGCGAAACTTGCGATATCGACGAAGGAGGCGAAGTGACCCAAGTCTTTGCATGGGGCTATGTGGGGTGGATGACGCAGCGGGCCTCGGGATATTCGTTGTCGGGATACATCGACGGCCGGGAATTTGACATTATCACGGACCTGCCGCAAGAGGCCGAGAGGGCATTCGCTCGCGCAGCACGCTCGGCGTGGTTGCACCGTAAAGTTCGGGCCCTCCGGGGCTTACCCGCTCGGGAGTCTCCGCCAATCAACTCCCTAGATACCTATCGTGAACTCTCTCTCAAAACGATTGTAGCGGCGGTCGTCACCGCGTTATGGAACCGCGTGTTCCGGTGACCGACTGAAAGGCAATCAGATGAAAGTGCGCAAATTCAGGCGTACGCTCGATTGCGTCACGCTCAGCCCCGGATACTTGGTCGCCTCACCGGCGTTAACGTCAACTGACTGGTTGCCATTCAACGCTTAACAGCACACGACGAAATTATGAGTCTCTCGGGCAGCCGACAGTTCGCCATACCGCTAACGGATGAGATGGTTCCAGACCCAGCGGTTCATACGATTTTTTGCTGCTATGACCGCCGTTGACCGGTTCGGGGCCGTGCAGGCGACAGCCCCGTTACAACATTAAACGCCTACGCCGCCAATCGAGCCTTGTGCACGCTAACCACCTCGGCTTCTTCCTTGAGTGCTTTCTGCGCCGACGGCCGTGCTTCGACTCGGGCAACAAAAGCCATCAGGTTCTTCAGATGGTCAAGCTTTACGCCAGAACGTTCGTGCCACATGGTCGCCCAAACATAGGCATCCGCGACGGTGAACCGCTCGCCGGTCAGATAAGGCCGACCGTCAGCCAGACGAGCATCGAGCGATGCGTAGGCGGTGAGTAGCTTTTTGCTCGTGAACGCTACGCCGTCCTCGGTCATCAACTTTCGCATCAGTGGAATGTGCTTCTGCGCTATCTCGGTTGCGATGAACGTCAGCAATTGGTCCATCCTGACGCGCTCCATGGTGCCACGTGCCGGAATCAGCCCAGATTCGGGATGCTGGTCGGCGAGATACGAAGAAATCACGATGGTTTCAGTCATCCGTTCCTTATCTGCGTCATCGAGTTCAAGGACTGGTACGTAAGCGAGTGGATTGACTTCGGTAAAGTTCGCGGCGTCCGTTGTAGTCTTGCCAAATACATCGTAGTGGACGAGTTCGGGCGACAGGCCCAGTTCGTTTGCCACGGCCTGGACTGCAAGGGAGCATGTCGCTTGAGCGATGTAGAGTTTCATTTGAGGACCTTTATGTTGGGTTAGTGACCAGTGAGAGGCCGGTAGCCAGAAGCAGATTCGAATTCGCTCACCGTTGGAACGAAGTATTGCGGGATTCGGGCGCGCGATAAACACCGGTGCGGGAGTCGCTCTGTCGTCGTCGAGGCGACAATCGACACACACTCGCCGAGAGTGTGTGCATCGAGCGGCGCGGTGTGTTTTCGGGTCGACCCTCACAACCCGGCTCGACGTAGCCTCGACGGTCAGGGCGCTCGCGCGCCTGGTACCTTTGGAAAAGATTGTCGCTTTCAGGGCGACGCTCTAACCACTGAAGAGCCGTTTATAGATGCCACGGACCTCGTCAGAATTGCCCGCTCGGCAGCCCAAAGTGAGAGCAAGGCTCTCGTTCTGGAGGGCTGTTCAATTCTTTCGCCACAGGCCCACCCATGAATTCTCAGACGCCACATGCGGCTGACACCAACAAGCCGCTGATTCTTGCAGCTGTTTGCCTGTCTGCTCTGGTGCTTCCTCTTGCATTTTCTGGAGGTGCGGTCGCGACTCCTGCAATCGGGCGTGCACTGGGAGGCAGTCCAGTCATGCTTACGTGGATTACTAACGCCTTTATGCTCAGCTTCGGGAGCCTGCTAATGGCTGCCGGTGCACTTGCTGACCAGTTCGGTCGCAAGCGCCTGTTCGTCTTTGGGTTGGGTGGATTCGTTCTTACCTCACTAGCGATGAGCTTTGCTCCCTCGACTCTATGGCTGGACATTCTTCGTGGGATACAAGGCATCGCTGCAGCCTCATCCCTGTCGAGCGGTGCAGCGTCACTTGCTCAAGAGTTCGACGGACACGCCCGAACACGGGCGTTCAGCATGCTGGGGACAAGCTTTGGTATCGGTCTCGCGTTCGGACCACTGATGGCCGGGGCACTCATCGAGTACTTCAGCTGGCGTTCGATTTTCATAGTCATTGCCGCCATCGGCACCGTAGCCTTCATTTTCGGCGTCCCACGAATGCGTGAGACACGTGACCCGGATGCCATTGGACTTGATTATCCGGGGGCCATCACTTTTACCGCCACGCTTGCGCTTTTCACCTTTGGCGTAATTCAGGCGCCTGGCAGCGGCTGGAACAGTCCTCTAGTCGTTACCCTGCTTGCATCGTCGGCCAGCACGCTGGCTGCGTTCGTTTTGGTCGAAGCTCGAGTGAAACGCCCAATGCTTGACCTGAGCCTGTTCCGTTACTCCCGCTTTGTCGGTGTGCAGATTCTGCCGGTTGGTACGTGCTACTGCTACATCGTGCTTGTCGTCATGCTGCCATTGCGCTTCATCGGTGCCGAAGGTCTCGATGAACTGCACGCCGGTACGCTAATGATTGCGCTCTCCGCGCCGATGCTTGTTGTTCCGATGCTGGTTGCCTCATTTACCCGTTGGTTGTCTCCCGGCGTTCTTTCGGGAATCGGCTTCCTCATCGCAGCGACGGGCCTTTATTGGCTTAGTCGCGTGGACTTCAGTGCAGGCAAAGAGGTGCTCGTTATGCCCATGCTGGTCATTGGAGTTGGTGCGGGGATGCCGTGGGGATTGATGGATGGCCTCTCGGTGAGTGTCGTACCCAAAGAGCGGGCAGGCATGGCGTCGGGAATATTCAGTACGACCCGGGTCGCAGGCGAAGGAATTGCGCTGGCAATCGCAACGGCTATGCTGGCTGCACTAGCTCATGCGAGTCTCGCCCGCATTGTCCCTGATACACCCGGAACGCACGCGAGAATCGCGGAAGCATCGCAGCGAGTGACGGCTGGCGACATGGCACATGCAGCGGCAACGCTTCCCGAAGTCGACAGACATGCAATCGCAGCCAGCTACGCGGACGCGTTCACGAGCCTGTTGCACGTGCTCATTGTCATTACACTATTATCGGCCGTTGCCACCTTTGCATTCCTGAGCAAAATGCCACCGCAGGACGACGAACCAGGCATCGTGACAGATGGAGACCATCAAAAAGAGGATGTCGTTCGCGAGGCGATAGGCGTCTAACGCCTTTCTCGATTGAACGTTTCTTCGGCCGCAGCAGACGAGGAGCCGCTTTTTAAGCGGCTTGGAGAATTCCTCCCTGCTCGAGCTTGACCGAAGCGGAGGCGGTCAGCCTCTGCGCACGCAGCCGCTGGCCCAGTCCAGGCGGCCCGGTCTTCATGGAGCAACTGATAAAGTGAACTATTCTCATACTTTGCTAAATGGGTCGAGAAATGAATGAGCGCGTCGATACACCGATGGCCGAGATTGCGGTTTTTGTCGCGGTCGCCCAAACCGGGAGCTTTACCCGTGCTGCAGAGGACCTGGGAAGCAGCAAATCCAACGTTGGTAAAGCAGTACAACGCCTGGAGACCCGGCTCGGCACGAAGCTCTTTCAACGCACCACGCGTGCGGTGCGACTAACCGAGGATGGGGAGACCTACCTGGCTGCGGCGCAAGATGCGCTGGATGGATTACGAGAGGCCGAGCAGCAGCTCGCTGCCAGGCGCTCGGAACCCGTCGGACGGGTGAAGATAGACTTGCCGGCGGGATTTGGACGCCTGCTGCTGCCCAGCTTCATTCAATTGAGGGAGAAGTATCCGAAGCTCACCCTCGAAATGGCGCTGACCGACCGGATGTCGGACCCGGTGGGCGAAGGTTGGGACGTCGTCGTGCGCATTGGAACGCTTCCTCAAGACAGCGAACTGACAGTGCGCAAACTTTGTGACCTACGACTGGGTCTTTATGCCTCGCCGGATTATCTCGAACGGCGCGGTAATGTGACATCGCTCGCCGACCTGACCGAGCACGAAGCGATTGTATTTCGGGGCCCCAGCGGCCGATTGCGGGCGTGGACAGTACAGGACGGTACCAATATTCGTGAAGTATCGCTTTCTCCGGTCCTCGTTCTCGCCGACGGTCAGGCGCTTGTCGAAGCCGCAGTCGCAGGTTTCGGAATTACCCAGATTCTCGACCGCGTAGCGGACCCGTACGTCAGCTCGGGAAAGTTGATTCATTTGCTCCCGGAAGCAGACACCGACGGACCGCCCGTACATGCAATCATTTCACTTGGCCAGAAGATGGCCGCAAAGACTCGCGCTGTGGTGAATCATCTGGCTGACACACTGCAAAAGGCCGCCGAATAGACGATGGTTACCGCGCCTGGATGCCAAAGTACTCCTTTCACTCTCGTCGCGTTATATCGTTACGCTTGCGAGTGTACTGTCGAACGTTCAGGGCTGGTTAACATCGGCGCCCTAGAAGAACGACACGTCCAACGCCGAATCGATAGCGACCAGAAGCAATGCCATTGCAACCGCAAGGAGCGCGGCGCCAAAATACAGCAACGACGCGATGACCCGGACCCGCAAGAGGACGTTGACGCGGTCAGGCCCGGACGCGAGGATGCGCCGGCAGACGGCACGTTGGAACCAGTTAGCGGGCACCGCAAGCTGGACAAGTGGACAATTCAGATTCATTTCAAGTCTCCAGAAGGGAAGCCCATCTGTTTCGCTGGATGAGCTCCCACTTAAAGCAGTCAAAATACGCGGCTATTTCTGTACGACCGGTGTTTGCGCAACTGTTTCCGGACCAGGCGCCGCCGCAGCTATCTGGGCGGGCTGCGGTATGACATCTCCCCAGCCTCCGCCGAGAGCGCGAATGAGATTGACCGTGGATGCGGCCTGTACGCCCTGTAGTTGAATCGCTGCCCGACGCGCCTGCAAAACCGTGCGCTCTGCATCGATGACGTCCAGATAGTTGATTGCACCTTCGTTGTACTGCGCACGGGACAGGTCCGCAGCATGCTGTGACGCCTCGACAGCCTCGTTCTCGGTTTTGGTTTGAGCCTCCAGGATGCGCACGTCAGAGAGGTTGTCCTCGACCTCCCGAAACGCCACCAGGACCTGCTGCCGATAGGCCGCCACATCCTCTTCGTAGACGGCCCGGGCATTGGCAAGATTTCCCTTGCGACGCCCCCCATCGAAAATCGGGATGTTCAGTGCCGTTCCCGCCAAAGGCCCTAGCAGGAAGGCGCGACTGCTCCATTTGAAGAGGTCTCCTAGCGTCGCGGACTCGAATCCTCCAGTGCCCGTAAGATTAAGTGAAGGAAAGAACGCAGCTTTCGCAACACCAATCCGCGAGTTCGCTGCGGCCATGGAGCGCTCCGCGGCGGCGATGTCGGGGCGGCGTTCGAGCAGCGATGACGGCAGTCCTGCAGGGATGCGCAGGTCAACCGGTTTGAGCGGGTCGGCAGTCATCGAGAACTCAGCCGGAGCTTTCCCAAGAAGCACCGCGAGGCTATGTTCGGAAGTCGCGCGCAGGCGTTGAACAGTCATTGCGTCGGACTGCGTGCTTGCCAACTCCGCTTGCGCTCGCGAGACATCAAGGTCTGTGATTTCGCCCTCCGCGTAGCGGCGCTTTACGAGCTTGAGCGCCTGTTCGCGCAACTGAACCGCCTGCGCGAAAACTTCAGCTTCGGCGTCGAGTTCGCGCAACGCGAAATAGTTCTGCGCCACATCTGCCTGTAGCGCGAGCAGAACAGAACGATACAGGGCCGCGCTTCGTTGGGTGTCAGCGGTTGCCGCATCGACTGTTGAGGCAACCCGACCGAACAGGTCGACTTCGTAGGATGCGCTGGCCTGGGCGCGCCAGAAGGTTTGCTGGGGCACGTTCGTTCCATCAGGCTCGAAGAGTGAAGACGCGGAGACGCGCTCACGCGTCGGGCCAAAGCCGGCGTCAAGGGAAGGAAAAAGACCCGCACGAGCTGCCTGGTTCATCGCGCGCGCTTCCTTCACGCGCGCGGTCGCTGCCTTCAGGTTCTGGTTTGCATCCAGGGCCTGCTGTTCGAGGTCGTTTAACTTGGGGTCCTGGAAAACTTTCCACCATTCGCCTCGTGCAACGTCTTCGGACGGTTGCGCGGCCTTCCACGTGCCAGGCTCATCCTGAGCCGACGCCTGCGGCGCTTCCTTGAACGTGGCAGTCGTGGGCGTTGATGGCACCTCGTACTCCGGCGCCAGCGAACATCCGGCGAGCACCAGCAATGCGCCCAGGAGGACGGACCCCGTAAAGGCCCTCTTAATCGAGAAAATTCCTTTCATGATGTTCTCCTTTAGTCCTGCAGCGCGGGTTCTTCCAGCTGGGGCTGATTCACGTGCGTCATTGCTTTGCCGTGTGAGCTGCCCGTGCTGCCGCCGTCGGGACCGTGGTCGTCAGGACCGTGAATATGGGGATGGTTGCCATGCCTGTCCTTCAGTTGCTTGCCTCCAGCAAGCTTGCGCAGAAGCACATAGAACACTGGCGTCAGCAACAGGCCAAAGAATGTGACGCCCAACATGCCGAAGAAGACGGCAATGCCCATCGCACGGCGCATCTCCGAGCCAGCACCGGTGGATATAACGAGGGGGACTACACCCATGATGAAAGCAATCGACGTCATCAGAATCGGACGCAGGCGCAGGCGGGAAGCTTCGATTGCTGCCTGAACAATCGTGCGGCCCTGCATTTCGAGCTCACGTGCGAATTCGACAATAAGAATCGCGTTTTTCGCCGATAGACCAACCAACACCATCAGACCAATCTGCGTGAAGATGTTGTTGTCTCCCTGAGTGAGCCAGACGCCGAAGAGCGCGGACAGAATGCTCATGGGCACAATGAGAAGAATCGCGAGTGGCAACGTCAGGCTCTCGTACATCGCAGCGAGCACGAGGAAAACGAGCAGTACGCTGATAGGAAACACCCAGAGCGCCGCGTTGCCAGTGAGAATCTGCTGATACGTGAGGTCGGTCCACTCGAACTTGATACCTCGGGGTAGCGTCTGTGCAGCAATCCGCTCGACAGCGGCCATTGCCTGGCCGGATGAGTAGCCCGGTGCCGGACCACCGTTGATATCGGCCGCAAGGTAACCGTTGTAACGAATGACGGTTTCGGGTCCGAAGGTCGGCGTGACCTTTACGAGTGATGAAAGCGGAACCATTTCACCCGCGGCATTACGTGTCTTCAACTCAAGGATGCTCTCGGCCGAGGCGCGGAACGGAGCATCAGCCTGGGCTCTTACCTGATAGACCCGGCCAAACTCGTTGAAGTCGTTCACGTACAGCGAGCCAAGGTAAATCTGCATCGTGTCGAACACGTCCGTCACACTGACACCAAGCTGCTTGGCCTTCTCGCGGTCCAGTTCGACGTTCAGTTGTGGAACGTTAATCTGGTAGCTTGAAAACGACGGGCCGAGTTCGGGTGCCTTTGCTGCTGCGCCGAGGAACGCCTGCACGGCCTTGTTCAGCGATTCATAGCCCAAGGCGCCCCGGTCCTCAATCTGCAGCTTGAACCCGCCGATGGTGCCAAGACCCGAGACTGGCGGTGGCGGGAATGTCGCAATCGCGGCGTCCTTGATACCGCCATATTCCTTCTGCAGGTTGCCGACAATTTTCGAGGCGGATTCGTCCTTGCCGCGATGCTTCGACGGACTCATGACGGGGAACACCAGACCGCTGCTCGATGAATTCATCAGGCCGGTCACGTTCAGGCCCGGGAATTCAGGCGTGTGCTCAACACCTGGTTGGCGCCGGGCAATTTCGCCCATCTCATGCACGACGCGGGCGGTCCGGTCGAGCGATGCTCCTGGCGGCAATTGCACGATGCTGACGAGGTAGTCCTTGTCCTGAGCGGGCACGAAGCCACCGGGTACAATCTTGCCGAGAAGAACGGTACCGCCCAGCAGGATGCCGTACACGACCATCATCGCAAACTTGCGATTGATGACGCCGCTTACACCCCTGCCGTATCCTTCCGAACCCCTGCTGAAAACCTTGTTGAAGACGTTGAAGAACGGTCCCAGGATACGGTCGATGAAACGCGTAAGCAGGTCCTTTGGTGCGTAGTGGTCTTTCAGAAGCACGGCGGCCAGGGCGGGCGACAGCGTTAGCGAGTTGAACGCCGATATGACCGTCGAAATTGCAATGGTCATCGCGAACTGCTTATAGAACTGGCCTGTCAGGCCTGACATGAATGCGAGCGGTACGAACACGGCCACGAGCGTCAACGCAATTGCGATAATCGGCCCGCTCACTTCCCGCATGGCCTCATACGATGCTTCGAGTGGAGAGAGACCCGCAGCGATGTTTCGCTCCACGTTTTCCACCACCACAATCGCGTCGTCGACCACAATCCCGATTGCCAGCACCATGCCAAAGAGAGACAACGCGTTGATGGAGAAGCCAAAGGCAAGCATCAGCGAGAACGTGCCGACAATCGACACGGGCACGGCAATCAACGGAATCAGTGAGGCACGCCACGTCTGCAGGAACGCAATCACCACAATCACCACGAGGATGATGGCCTCGAAAAGCGTGTGGATAACCGCATCAATGCTTTCGCGGACGAACTGCGTCGGGTCGTAGACAATCGAGGCCTTCACGCCATCCGGCATGTCCTTCTGCAGTTCTGCTGTGATGCGGCGAACGTCTGTCGAAATCTGCAGGGAATTGGCGTTCGGCTGCTGAAAGATGATGAGCTGGACAGCAGGCTTACCATCAAGATTCGCCTGCAGCGCATATTCGGCCGCACCCATTTCGACCCGGGCTACATCGCTCAGGTGCGTTACTGCGCCGTCGGGACCGGTCTTCAGGATGATTTTGCGAAACTCGTCTTCTGTCTTCAGGCGCCCCTGTGCGTTGACACTCAGTTGCAAAGGCACGTTGGTCGTCATGGGGGCACCACCGACGATGCCGGCAGCGACCTGAACATTCTGTTCGCGGATGGCTTTAATGACGTCAGTTGCCGTCATGTCGTGGCTGGCCACCCTGGTAGGGTCGAGCCAGACCCGCATCGAGTAATCGCCACCACCCCACATCACGACTTCACCGACACCCGGAACCTGAGCAAGTCTGTCCTTGATGTTGATGAGCGCATAGTTGCGCAGATAGTTTAGGTCGTAGCGGCCGTTCGGCGAACCAACGTTCACACCCATCGTCAATGTCGGCGAGGATTTGACCGTGACGACTCCGAGTCGCTGAACGTCTTCGGGCAAGCGTGGCAATGCCTGGGCAACGCGGTTCTGCACGAGCTGTTGGGCCTTGTCGGGGTCCGTTCCGAGTTTGAATGTCACGGTCGTCGTCATCGCGCCGTCGCTATTGGCCTGCGACTGCATGTACAGCATGTTTTCGACGCCGTTAATCTGCTCTTCGATTGGCGAAGCGACAGTCTCCGCGATGACTTTAGGATTCGCACCGGGATATTGCGCCCGGACGACGACCGACGGCGGGACGACTTCCGGATACTCCGCCGTTGGCAACTTCGTCAATGCGATGAGACCTGCAAGCAGGATGACAACCGACAACACGCCCGCAAAGATGGGCCGGTCGATGAAGAACTTTGAGATGTTCATGATGGGCTTCTCTTTGACGGTTACGTTGCTGACTTCGCCGCGTCGGTCATCTTGACCAGGTTGCTCCGCACGGTGTCGTTCGGCCGTGCGCGTTGAATGCCGTTCACCACGACGCGCTCGCCTGCTTTCAGACCGGAGGTGACGACGCGCAGGTTGTCGTGGAGGCTGCCTAACTGGACTTCGCGGTACTGCACCTTGCCCATGTCGTCGACGACCAGCACGTATTTCTTCGCCTGGTCCGTGCCAACTGCAGCGTCACTAATCAGGATGGCGGGATGCGCCTCGCCGCCACCGACTTTCACTCGTGCGTAAAGACCTGGAACAAGTGTGCCGTCCGGATTGTCGATGCTTGCGCGGACGCGAATGGTGCCCGACGAGGTGTCGAGGCGATTGTCGACCGACGTGATGGTGCCTTTGCGGGAATAGCCCTCTTCGTTTGCTAGACCGAGGGAAACCGGTACCGACGCGTTGCGGTCACGACCGAGGTATTGCAGGTACGTCTGCTCGTCGACATCAAATGACGCGTAAATCGGTGACACGGAGACAATTGTCGTGAGAAGCGCTGCGCCAGGCCCGGTCGATACGACGTTACCCACCGTCAACTCTGCACGCGAGACGCGTCCCGAAACGGGTGCGGAAATCGTCGTATAGCTCAGGTTCACCTGTGCGGCTTCCAACGCCGCTTGCGCTGCCTTTACGCCGGCTGCGGCTTCACGGGTAGCGTTCTGCTTCTCGTCGTAGTCGCGTTTAGCAATGGCATTGTCGTCCAGTAGCCTGTCGGCTCGCGCCGCATCGGTTGATGTGTACGTCGCACGTGCTTGCGCTGCAGCAAGTTCAGCGGATGCGCGGTCGACCTCCGCGACATACGGGCGCGGGTCGATTGTGAAAAGTGGGTCCCCCTTTTTCACGAGGGCTCCATCCTTGAAGTGCACGGCGACGATGGTGCCCGGAACAAGGGGACGAATGTCGACGTGGTCGACCGCTTCGAGACGTCCGGAGTAGCTTTGCCAGTCGGTAATCGTTTGAGAGAGAACGGTCGCAACGTCGACGTCTACAGCTGCTGGCTGTATATCGGCAGCTTGAGCTGTACTTACTGGCGACGGGTCTCGGCCGTGGCTGAAGCCGATTCCAGCGACACTGCCTACCACGAACAGGGTGGCAAGCGCCCCGGCAATGCCTTTTCGATGAGTTAACATATGTAGTAGTCCTTAGTCAAAAGACGTTTGAATCGTAAAAATTCCGTGACTGACCCGCCCAACAAATCCCAGCGTCGCTGCACTTGAGGGATGTAATGCGTTGACGGAAGTATGGTCGTCGAGCTTGCGGCGATAAAGTAGGGGGGAGTGGTTTCTTTGTAGCTTCGGGAGAGACAATCAGAGCGTTTTAGATTCGCTCGCCCCACACCGTCCCCAGCTCTACGGAAGAGGCTGAGATTGGTCCGGTTAGACGTAGATGGGACCCTGTCGCCTTACGGGTTACAAGGTTGTTCGGGTAATGCGGGAGAAGTGTCTTTGGCGCGAAAGCGCGCCAAGAGGAGTTCCGTGTCCATTTCGGGCGGATGACCGCCGCATCCATTGAGGGCCAAGCGTGCAGACGCGGTTACAGTTCTTCCTTTGGGTCACCCGAGTGGGGTGCGCTGTACTTCGCATGCAAGTTCATCAATATATGGGTCACGCAAGCCCCATTCGTTGAGCGCCGCGTGCAACTTAAGCAGGTATTCTGCGTTGCTTCCAAACTTCCCCTCGGCTCTTGCCACCAGTGGGGCGACCGTGGTCGCAGAGGAGTCGGCGGCATACTGGTCGCGGCTCGTATCGGCGACGAATGCTATCGCATATGTTTTAGTATCGTCATCCAGCGTCACGGGCGCCCATGTTGGCTTATACGAACCCAACACCATTTCGCGAATCCATATCAGCCGGAGCTCTTCGTTCATCGTCGGGGTGGATAGGCGTAACGCTACGCCGGACGTGTGTCCGCCGGATTCGAGGGCGAGCATACGACCAGGCGTTTCAGGGCTTGCCCGACCAATTTCCATGCGAAGACAAAAGCTACGATGCCAGCCGTGTAGCGTGGCGACTTGCCTCCGGTCGAAATGCACCATCGGATTCCACATCAGTGAACCGTACGCAAAAATCCACACACCGTCTGTCTCCGCCGGCCGCGACTTCATTGTCTCGACAAGAGAGCTCTCGATGCGGTCTGCCGTCCAGAGGTTCGGCAAGGACTCAAAATGACCGAGGTATTCGCCGGAGTGGACTGAATGTCTTGTGAGCATTGGTGCCGCCATATGAAGGTTTCCAGAATGCCTTGGCTCGGCACGGTCTGTTTAGCAAAACCTTCTCGCACCAACTCCTAAAGCGTAGCGCCAGTATGACCGACCGACATCTTCCGATAAATGCTCGTACGGGAGACGCTTTGGCGACACCGGAGCGACAATGAGTGCAAACGGCATGACACCTGATGGACCAACCGGCTTCAATAACGGATTGCTGCGAGCGATAGTGATAGCGGTGTCGTGCAGCTGTCTGTTCGTCCGTGAAATCAATCATCATCGAACGTCCGCGATGCCGACCCTGGAGTGGTGAATTCTGAAACCGAATATTTCGCCGCGGCTGGGATTTCCGAGAAGAACCGGGACGCGGCAGCCGTTTCAAATCATTCTGTCAGGCTGTTTGAGATTGACAACTACGGACTTCCGCATTGACAAGGGGCGCAGGTCGCAGAGAGTGTCCTGATGTCTACCGACGTAGAATTACGCATTGCCCCATGCAGAGAAACGAACCGATGTGCGCCTCCTCCCGCCAGTCATCTTTTCATGACGTTATCACCCTCGTCGAGGTCCAGTCGCTTGCTGACCCGAAGACCTTTGCCAGAGGCAAGGCCTATTTCCATGACGGCCTTGTTTCGCGGCTAGAGGAACGCGATGGCGCACTTACTGCGAACGTGCGCGGCACTCACCGGTACACCGTTGAACTGGGCGTAGGCGAAGACGGAGAACTGACATACGAATGTGATTGTCCGGTGGGTGGCGATGGCATCTTCTGCAAGCATGCCGTCGCCGTCGCACTCTCGTGGATGGAGAACTCGGGGGAAGAAGTGTTCCATCCCGACGAGGCCAAACCAGCGAAGCCTCGTAAAAAGCGCAAGACTTACGAGGAATTGATTCGCGAGTACGTCGCAACGCTGAAAGAAGACGCCCTGCGGGAACTGCTGCTCGAAGCGGTCGAGCGCGACATGACCCTGCGCGACAAGCTGCTTTTCGCCGCGCGTACGGCGAATGCCAGTGACCTGTCGGACATGAAGACAGCTGTACGCGAGGCAACGCGTGTTTCCCGGGCTTTGGACTGGCGCGAAGCCGGTGCATATGGGGACGGACTCATGTCGCTGGCCGACATGCTGCGTCAATGTCTTGAAGGGCCATATGCCGCGCAGGTCGTCGAACTCGCGGAACTGGCGATTGCCGGCGCTGAAAAAAGTCTTGAACAGATTGACGATTCGGGTGGCGACGTGATGCCGGCCATCATGGAGCTGGCGAGCGTGCACCTTGAAGCTTGCCGACGGACGGGGCCCGATGCAGTGGCGCTCGCCGGGCGTCTGTTCAGATTCCAGACGGAAGGTGCGTGGGATACGTTCTACGATGTGCTGCCGGCGTACGCGGAACCGCTGGGCGATGCCGGGCTGCGCCGATACCGCGAACTCGTCGAGAAGGGCTGGGATGCCCTGCCGTCGCTCGCGCCCAGCAATGAACTTCGCCGGTCGTTCGAACCGCTGCGGATGCGGCTCGAAAGAGCGATGGGTTCCCTGGCCGAACGCGATGGCGACATCGACGCGCTGGTTCGCATCCGTTCAAAGGACCTGTCGAGTCCCTACCGCTTTTTGCTGGTCGCGCAGCTTTGTGCAGAACACGGACGTCACGACGACGCTCTGGCATGGGCCGAACGCGGTCTTGCCGAACCCGGCAAAAATGTCGACCAGCGACTGCTCGATTTCTGCATTCAGGAATACCTGCGCCGCGGTGAATTCGAGAAGGCCGATACCGCCGCATGGCAGCGATTCGGTTTGCGACCTGTCGCCGAAGGGTTTGCAGAATTGATGAAGGTCGCAGACGCTACGGCCAGACATGATGCCACCCGTGAGCGCGCGCTCAGTCATCTCTGGGCAAGCGTAAAGCGGGAGGAGTCAACCGCGCAATCGAAGCGGACCATGTGGCAGGCATTGACCCGCACCGAGCTGGTCAGGATATTCCTCTCCGAAGCCGACAGCGACGCCGCCTGGGATGCCTTCAGCGGCGGGCCGGTCGCGGCGCACATCTGGCCACAAATGGCGGTTGCTCGCGCGAAGACGCATCCCCGTGACGCCATCGCGCTGTATCACCGGCTGCTGCCCATCGCGGCGGAGAACGGGACACGAAACGCGCGGTATCAGGAAGCATTCGGCGTCGTACAGGCCATCAGCCGATTGCGGGCAAAGCTTGGCGAGCAGGTCATGTTCGCGGCCGAGCTCGGTGAGATTCGCGCGATGTATCGCGCCAAACGCAACTTCATCAAGCTACTCGACGTACTACACTAAACGCATCATGGATTGACGTTGACGACCGCGTTCGAACGCAGGCTACCGGCGCATGCAAGGTGTCGGCGGTCGACCGGGAGGTGCGACGAATGTACACCGACATTGCACACTGGAACCGTGTCCGCGCACGTGTCACGAAACGCGGTGAGTCGACCCGTTCGGTCGCGGCAACTGAAGGCATCAGTCGCAACACCGTCCGCAAGATGCTCAGGTTCGAGCAGCCACCGGGATATCGGCGAACGGCAGCTAACAGCCTGAAGTCGGGCGCGCGGTCACGGTCTTCGGGGCCATGGAAGGACGTGGCTGGCGTTGTGCGCTCACTTCCTTCACGGGAGGCGGCCGGATTTCTGTCATCACTGTTTCAGACATTACATTCCGACGGCTCCTGCGAAGCCGCGGAACAGCGTCGTCGCACATGGGGATTCGGGGCAAAGCCGGTTGACCATGCCGAACAGAGCCGATTGCGATGGATGCGTTTCATGTACGACATCGAGCGAGGTTGTGCCCCTGTGGCAGCCGGTCTGGACCCGGAGCAATGCGAGAGGTTGATGCGCAGATTGTTGCCGGAGTCTACCAACCAGCGTCACAAGGCGCTGTCGATACTTGCTCACGCATCCGGAATTTCGGTTCGCGAGATTTCCCAGCACCTCGGCGCCAGCCGGAACGGAGTGTGCAGGTACCTGCGTGACTTTGAAGCCGGCGGCGTAGACGCGCTGTTCAATAGAAAGCAGCGTGCACGGATGAAAGACAACACGGTCCTACGGGATGCGGTGTTTGCGCTGCTGCATGAGCCACCGTCCGCATCGGGCATCAGCCGGACCACGTGGAAGATGGCGGACCTGCAACGCATTCTGGCGCGCCGGGGCCATCAGGCGGGTGCGGACACTATCCGGTCAATCATCAGAAGCGCCGGTTACGCATGGAAGTCTGCGAAGGTGGTGTTGACCAGCACGGATTCTCGCTACGAGGAGAAGCTCGCCCGCATTAGGGAAGTTCTGTGACATCTGCAGCCAATGAGCGCTTCTTTTCAATCGATGAGTTCGGCCCGTTTGCAGTAAAGGCGAAACCGGGCCGGCTGCTGACTGTGCCCGGCGTGCAGCCGAGCGCACCTCAATGGCAGAAGTCAAAGGGATGTCTGATTCTGACGGCCGCGCTCGAACTTTCGGCTAATCAGGTGACGCACTTCTACTCGACGGCCAAGAATACTGACGAGATGGTTCGCATGGCGAACGCGCTGCTTGAGCGATACGCCGATGCGGGCACGCTTTATCTTTCCTGGGACGCGGCATCATGGCATCTGTCGAAAAAGTTGACGGCCTTCATCGATGAGCACAATGCTACTGCACAGGCGAGCCATCGCCCGTTGCTGGAGCTGGCGCCGTTGCCCGCGAGCGCGCAGTTTCTGAATGTTATCGAATCCGTGTTCAGTGGCATGGCACGAGCCATCATCCATAACAGCGATTACGAGTCGGTCGACGCCGCGATGTCCGCAATCGACCGGTACTTTCTTGAGCGCAATCAGCACTTCGAAGCACATCCGAAGCGGGCAGGAAAAGCGATATGGGGCCTGGAGCGAACCGCCTGCGAGTTTTCCGATGCAAATAATTGCAAGGACCCGGCGTTCTTTTTCATCGAGCAGCGCCCGAAAGACCCGATTTCCCGGAGTACGCCGTACGGGCTACGCTGTCACGTGCTCGATGACCAGGGGCGCATTAGCCAGTCGTTTTCGTTTGGTCGCACGGTCTACACCATCGACGACGAGACGACGGAGAACGGTCGTCAGATAGTGCATGCCCTGAACGACCAGTTCGAGTTTGTCCGCCGATACATGGACGGCGGACTGTCCGCGGTGCCGGCACCGGAACTTGTTCCGACCGAAGTCTCGTTCCTTAACAGCTACCGGTTGTGGCAGCGCACGAACAGAAAACTGCTCGCGGAGGGTAATGTGGCCGCGACCGCACTCGCCCGGGCGACTCTCACCGTTCGCTACGCTTACCGCCATCCTGCATTACATCGGTATGCGCACCAGTCGTGAGCCCGCTTGGCCCGCCGACCTGGATACTGGTCGTGCTTCCCTCGCTGACGCGTAAGCCCGGCATCTCCTGCCAGACGCAGACGGACTAGCCAAGGAAAGACCCCGTTGTTGATCGGGTGGGCCAAGCTGGTGACGGAACACCCGCAGTCTAGGCAAGTTCGGCGTGATGCTTTACAACGGAGTCCCGATACGCACGAGCCACGAGTGTGCCAGTTCGGCAGGCGACAGTTCCACAGTCCGATTGCTCCAGAAGATAGACAAGGTCAAGTGCCTCTGACCCGCAGCGTTTGCCATCTCGTTCAGCTAACTCGAGTTCTTCCCAGAGTTCTTCTCGAACGAAATATGCACAAAGCCAAGTAAGCGCCGACGCAGGATCCGATGGGCGTAGGTGCTTCGGCAGTGTCAATAACCTCTGCGCATTTGCCTCATCGAATGCTTCAATCCGCAAGAATTCCTGGACGCCTTGCAACATATCTGTGGGGCCGCCGTCCGGGGCACCCAGAGTCTCCAGCCAGTTAGGAAAGCGACGAGTCACAGCATCGACTACGAAAGCAATGCTGAGGTCCTGCCAAAATCTGGGGCGCGGCTGATAAACGTACTCAAGCGCCAACACGAGGTGCCCAGCGTTCAGATGCGACTCGGTGAAACGGCAGTCGACCATGTAGGAGAACAGCGCATCGGCGGTTCCAGCGTGAGTATCGTTTGTGCCTACGAAGTCAATGTGTCGTGAACTCATTTCGTTTGCTGTCTTTCAGGTTGTCCGGTGCACATGTCTCGAGCGGGGTGGCCGCCAAGACGAGACCAAGTATATGGTCGAAGCACCCTGATGCTAGCCCAGAAATTTTACGCAGCACATTCAGAAGATTTGAAATCTCTTTGCCAGCAAGCGCGATTTCAGCCGATTGCGCCTCGAAAGAAAATATCTCGGTAGCAGGGAAGGAGTTTTTCAGATTTGTCCTGTTTTCCCTGAGTTTATCCCCCTGTTCATCTTCTTATACTTTGCGTAGGCAATCAGTTGCGGTGAATTCGTCGGAGGGCACTTCGAGCCTCGGCGCTTCGCAACACCCTGCAACGCGTGGCCTGGCAGTAGCTCGTCCGCACGTCAAAATATTGGCTTATATGGAGTAGGTTATGAGCGTCTTGTTTGTTGCTTGTAGGGGGCTGAAAAAGCTTGAGGGGGTGTCTGCACAGGACGTCCACGAACTTGGTCGAACCGATGTCATCGGCATAGACGACAAGCCAGATTGTCCTCGACTCACCGAAGGGTTGGAGCTTGGTGCTGCGTATGAGTTCCTTGAGGACCACTGGTTCACCTTCGGCCGTCGGTTCGAATTTTTTGAGGGCCTCGAAAAAATTGCTGACTTCGCAAACTACGGGAAGCGGCGACCTAGAGAGAATCAGACGGGGCCGTTTTGCGAGACTTTTCTCAATGAAGGAAGCGATGTGTTCGGGACTATTGTCTCGGCGAAGCTCGCTGCTGACTTCGCCAGGTGGGACCCGCTTGCGCAGGCTCGTGGGTGGTTAGACGAATCCTTTTACGACACATACAAACATTGGTGGCAAATGTTCGAGTTCGCGGCTAAGGACGGGGCAGTGCGGGTTCAGTGCATGTGAACGATGCACTTTTGCGGGTCGCGAAACGTAATGTAGTCCCGACTCTAACTGTGTGGACCCATGACAACGGCCTCGCTTGACGATTGAGGTTAGCTCTACGGTTCGATCTGAAAAATCAGGCGAGCGCGGCGCCGCCAGCGCGCGCTTTTCCGTTATATCGATTGAGCCTCCGCATGACGCGGTCCGGATTTCTGGCGGGGCGTGGCTTGTTTCGCCGCGCCCTGCGGTCCTCTTTTTCGCTGGATGGTGTTCCATGTTGCTCCAGATTTCTCACGCGAACAAGCCGGCTCTGCTGAACTAGCAAAAATCTCTTCGCCTGTCAGTCAGTCTTTTCTTCTTCATGCCCATGCCCGCGGAGCTATACCGAGGGCTGGAAATCTGTTGTTGCATTCGCGATCAGGTGAAAGGCGGACGCCCTTGCTGCGACAGACACGTACCACGCCATCCGACATTTGTGCGGCGAAATCCCTCTTAATAATCAAATGGACATAGAAATGAAAGGCATGAACGTATTTGACAACGAACCAATGGTCGCCGTTGGTCGTCTGGAGAAACTTTGGACCTTGAGGAAAGGTTCGAGTCCGGCAACCGGCTTGCCCGGCGATATTCCGGTGTTGACCTGTCCGATAGCGGCCTCGAACGCTTTGTGTCTCGAGTCCAACAATCGTCAGTCATGCTTTGGGTTTGGCAGGATACAACTTGATGAAAGCGTTCTGATGACTATCAGACTGCAGCTTGGAGCGGTTCAGGTCTATTGGGTTGCTGAAATGACGGACCCAGAGATTTGGGCCGCAATCGATATGTGGAAGGGGGTGCGACGCGTGCCGATTGCGTTCAAGGTCGAAGCTGGAGACCGATGGCGGATCAAACTTTGCACGGCGGAGATAACGTCGAAGAAGCTGAGCAATGAGCAGTACCGAACTCCGGACCGCGAGCCGACCGCTCATACCTGGCATGGCCTTGCATCCCTGGTAGGGAGTGGCCTCTTGCAGATGGGAGCCACCAGCGATATTCCCGGGTTGGCGTTACGTCGTGTCTTTGTAAATGCTCTGCTTACCGAGCGGTTGGAGCCTTTCACAAAAGAGAGGCCACTCGTGGAAACGAGACTGATTGTCAGGCCGGCGCAACTGTAGCAAAACGGTTTAAATGCATCAGTAAAACTCTTCGAAATGCGCGGCTCATGACCGCGCATTTCCCGTTGCATCCAATTTTTCGGCGAACTTGCGTTACAGCCTGCATCGGTATTCAACCGTTTTTGTCGTCACGAAATTCTGCAACGGTTGCTGATCTTTATGTGTCACAACGCGTTTCATCCTGGCTGCAGCTTCATATACTCGTTGCAACCTTGGACCTTTGGGTTGCCGCGTGGCTGGTCGGGAGAAGTACGGCAGCGGCCACGGGATACCCCGGGACTGTGGGATAGTCTTGAGACCCTGGGCGAGGTGGCGAAGTTAGCGCCTCGAGGCGAACGGCTGACGGGTGACGCTGGCTCCAAGGTGCATCTTGATGATGCGCGCGAGTTGGGTCTGAAGGCCCCGGTAAGGATGGGGCTGGGCTCAACTCCACCAAGGTGCATGTCTCAATTCGAGACGTGTATCTTTCAAACAGCCCGAAACACGGGAAAGACGTGAAAAAACGGGAATAACAAAAAAAGAGACGTTGCGCAATAAAGATGTTTACGGCTCGGCGGTGAAGATCGCAACGACCGCCCAGCGCAGCCTCCGAGTGTTCATCGCGGGAACTCGGACGAAGGGCTGGGGCTACTCGCCCAGACGAATTGGTCTGCCTTCGACCGTCTCGGGCCTCCAGATTTTCCGAGAGCGGCCGTTCTACCTCGCTATGGCGAGACATGAAGAGTGGGCTAGATTAAGAGAAACAAATCCAAATGGATGGAAGGTCCAACGGCGGCTCGCTCGGCATGTGCGTGGTCAACGCGGATCAGGTTAACCACGACCTGCTGACGTTTCTGGAAAGTTAGCCGTCGTTCATACTGCGGCAGTATTTCAATCGCCGCCGCAGTTCGCGGGCTTTATCAGCTATCTGCTGGCTGTTGTTCTGGCACCCTCACATTCAGTGCGGCGCCAACGCGACTTTCGCGTCGCTCCTGTATCCGCCGCCCAAAGCTTTGGTCAGCGCGATTTCTCCGCTCAGCTGCTGACCGTTAATCCTGAGCAGTGCGAGGCGTTCCTCGATCAAAGGCTCGCGCGCCTCCATGGCAGCGAAACGGCTGCCAAGGCCGCTGCGATAATGCCCTTCGGCACTCTGCTCCACAAACGAAATGGCCTGTGTTTTCTGCGTCTGGAGTTCCGCTTGCGCGTCCAGGTCCTGCAGCCGGCTGCCCGTCGCCGCGACATCGCGCACCGCGTCAAGCACTGCCTCGTTATATTGCTCGATGAGCGTATTGCTTGCGCTTCGCGCGCCGCCGAGGTTGGCATTGAGACTGCCGCCGTCGAAAATCGGCAGATACAGGCCCGGAATCAGATTGATCTGCTGACTCGCATGCGTGAAGAGGTCCGACAGATGCAGCGCGTTGACACCGAAAAATGCCTTGATGTCGAAGCTCGGATAGAACGCCGCTTTCGCCGCATCGATGCGGTCGAAGGAGGCCTGCACATACCAGCGCATCGCCTGCAGATCCGGCCGTCGCGCCAGCAACTCATACGAGAGCGTCGATGGCAACGCCGCCTGCAGGGGTGGCAACGGCACCGGCTGGATCACAGGCAGATCGTCAGCGCTAGCGCCAATCATCGCCCGCAACGATTCACGAAATTGCCTGACCTGCCCTTGAGCCACGACGATCTGCTGTTGCACGGCTAACAACGCGGCGCGCGCCTCCTGAGTCTGGGTTTGCGGTTCGAGTCCGCGGGCGGCGCGCGCCTGATGCGTCTCGAGAGCAAACGCCGCCACCTCACGCGATTGCTGCAGCAATTCGATGACCTGATAGGTGGTCTGGATTCCATAGTACAACTGGGCAACATCCGTGGAGAGTTCCAGTTCGATCGCGGCCACCTCGGCAAGCCGCGCGTTGTGTACCCCCAGCGACGCGGCCACCTGGGCGCGCTGCTTGCCCCACAGGTCGACGTCGAGGCTCGCGCCAAGGCCCACAATCCCGGAGGTGTACCAGGGCCCCGTGAAACCCGCCGCCGGTTCGTTCAACGCGAATGGCGCAAGAAAACCGTTTCCCGAGACGTGCTCGCGATCGATTGCGCCGAGCGCGGTAACCTGCAGATTCGTCCCTGCCTTGACCAGTTCCACATCCGATTGCGCCTGCGCTACCCTGCCTCGCGCCACCAGCATGGTCGGCGCACTGGTCAACGCACGCTCGATCAGGCCGTCGAGTTGCGGATCTCCGTAGCCGGCCCACCAGCGCGCGGACGGCCAGCCGTCGCGGGCCAGATGGATGTCGTCGGGGAGACGGATCTGTTCCGGGCGGATCGCGTCCATCGGCTTGCTGTCGTGGTGAATCAGCGCGCAGCCAGCCAGTCCGCAACCGACTAACGCGCTCAGCACGGTGCGAAGGATGAACAGCGGCTGAGTGAAACGCTCTCGTTTATTCATTCTCATAAGACTCACGCGGAACCACGGGAGCGGAATCCGGGGCACGCCAGTCCGGCAGTCCCGACAACTGATCGATAAGGTTGCGAGCGCAATATTCAGGCTGCAAACGGTCCTCGCCGCCGTCCGCGGCGCCATGTCCGGTGACACGCAAATCCTGCTGCTCCAGCAGGCCCAGCGAGAACCGCGGCAGCGCCTGCGCGGCCGCCGGGTTGGCGCCAAGATCGTCCGCGTAGGTGGACAGCCGGTCGGCCGCCTGCTCCTGGATGGCGCGCACGGCATCACGAACTTCCGCGCGCATCGCTGCAGCCTGAACCCCCACGGCATTATGAAGCGCATTGCCGGCCAGCATGATTTCACGTCCTTGCGCAAGGACCGTTTGCGCACGCAGCGTCAATTGCGCATGCACACCCTCCTGCCAGTTCGGCTCTACCGCTACCCGCGCCAGCACGGCCTCACAATCCGCGAGCGCCGCCCACGTCTGCAACTGTTGCTGAGCATACGGCAACTCTGCTGAGGGCGCACCTTCGGCAAGATTCGCCCGCAGCAGCACGCTCACCGAGCGCAACATGGCTGCAAGCTTCTGCCGCAAGATGTCGCCCTCTCCTTCCCGCCAGAACGACATCTGCACCAGCGTCGACACACCGACTCCCAGTACGATCCCGACCATGCGATCGCGAATCTCGGTGAGATTGCTGGAGGGCCCGAACTGTTCGAGCAGCGCGAGCGAGAACGTGAACATGATCTGTACGCCGGCATAGCTGATACGTTCCGAGCCGGCCGATACCCATGCACTCAGCGCGACGACGGGCAACGACATCAGCAGCAACCCGACTATGCTATCCAGATGGGGGATGACAAACACCACCATGAAGAGCGCCAGGCCACTTCCGACGAGCGCACCGCCGATCCGCAGGATGGCACGCTGGGTCGACGCACCCAGGCTCGGCAACGCGATGATCAGGCAGGTCAGCATGATCGTATGAATGCCTTGCCAGTCCGTGGCGTTGTAAAAGACATAGCACACCAGCACGGCCAGTAACGTCTTCAGCGAAAAGCGCGCATACGCAGGATTGCTGAACGCGTCGGCTACGACCATGGGTTCTTTCGCAGTCAAACCGTCAGCGGGGACCGTACGCGCGGCAAGATTGTCGAAGGTGTTTAGCGCGCGTTGCATTTCGGCCGCAGCGGCATGCGGGCTCAGAGTGCCGCCGGTCTCCGGCGTCACCTGACATACCGCGTGATATGGCTGGTCAGCGGCAATGGCCCGGTCGAGCGCCCGGCAATTTTCGCGCAATTCGCGCAGCGCACCGTCCGCCGCAACGGGTACGTCCAACGGCAGTTCGCCAGCTGCGCTGTACAGACGCGACACCGTAGCAATGCAGGCAAGCTGGTACGCCCTTTCCTCGCGATAGCGGGCATCACGCATCGCGCTGAATTTGAGCAACTTTTGCAGCGCCAGCGAGCCTTGCTGGACCGCTCCAGGGGTAACCGGTTCGGGCGCCGGACCGCCGTCGAGCAGATGTCCGAGACGCACGTCGATCTCAGCCAGTTGCCGGTGCATTTCCGCTTTCAACTGACGTTGCGGTTCGGCCGGCAAGAAGAAAGTGTTGATCACCAGCGTCAGCACGATGGAATAGTTGACGGCCACCCATACCCAAAGCACGCCGCGAATCAACAGCTCGGCCTCGTCCGTCTGGTCTACGAAACTTTGCACATAGATAACGACGATCGCGACCAGGAAGAACACAATGCCGATTCTCAGGATACGCATAAGGTACACGCTGCAGAAAAACAGCAGGCTTGCCACGACGATGCGTATCAGCGGATAGTCGAACGTCCATTTCAATAGCACGATCGAGAGGCAGATCGCGAACGTCGATCCCACCATGAACATGATGCCCACGAGCCGGGTGATCACGACATTCGACTGCGTGACGTAAAACACCACCAGCAGCGAAAGTGCGAGCAAGGGGACTTCAAGCGTCATTGACGTGACGATGACAATCGCGCTTGCCAGCACGCAGCGCAGCATCACATTGGCGCGCCCCGGATAGGCTGCGAGCTGGCCGCGCAAAAAGCGCTGCGCGTCGATAACGCTGCCGGGCAGATAGTCCGTCGCGTTCATATCGGCGCCTCAGTTGGCCGGAGCATGAGCCTGACTCTCGCTGTTGCGTGCGGGCGCTGCCCCCGGTTGCAATACGGCGACCGCTGACGTGCCGATACGGAACAGCTCCGCATCGGGCTGCTCGACCAGAATCTTGACGGGAAAGCGCTGCGATACATGGACCCAGTTGAGGGTACGATCGATGCGCGGCAGGCCGCCCGGCAATGCAAGGCCACCCTCGTCCGGTGACACGCCATAGCTGATCGAATCGACGACGCCGTGAAAACGACGGCCCGCATCGCTCATGAGGTAAACCGTAGCCGGCGTGCCGGCACGGATATGCGTAAGCTCGGTCTCGCGGAAGTTCGCCACGACGTACCAGTGCCGCGTATCGATCAGCGTGAAGATGGGTTTGAGCGACGACGCGAATTGCCCCGTGGATGTCTTCAGCGAAGCGACCCGGCCGTCGAAGGGAGCGCGCACGGTCGTATATTCAAGGTTCAATTCGGCGAGCGATATCTCGACCAGCGCAACGGCGCGCTGTGCGACCAGGGCGTCGACCCCGCTGACAGCCGCCGCCGCCTGCTGCGCCTGCAATTGCGCCGCGCTCAGTTGAGCCTGGGCGGCACGCTGCGCGGTGCGCGCCCGGTCGACGTCCTCTGCGGACACATAGCCTTGCGGCAACAGCGGCTCGGTGCGATGCAATGTGTCGCTCGCCTGGGTGGCGGCGGCCCGTGCACTCTCAACCGCCGCGCGAACCGACTCGGCGTTGTACTGCTGCGCATTGACGCTGCGTTGGGTCAGCTCGATTTGTCTATCGAGTGCCACGAGCGTCGCCCGGCCACGCGCCAGTGCATCCTGGTAGGGCCGCGGATCGATCTGGAACAGAAGATCGCCCTGCTTGACGGCCTGGTTGTCGCGCACCGCTAATTCGACGATGCGCCCGCTGACCTCCGGCACTACGTCGACCGTATCGGCATACGCATAGGCATCGTCAGTTCGTGGCGAGGTGTCCAGCATCCAGATCACAAGGACCAGCACCAGCAGCGTCACCAGCACCAGAACGATGGCGGGCCAGATTTTGCGTGCCGGCTTGCTAACACTTGTTGTCATCGCAGCATCCCCGCTTAATGTTGGAAAAAGATCAGCCAGACAACGAGCGCGAGCAAAGTGACCAACGCCGGATAGACCACGGCTGGAGGTCCGAACCAGCGGTCATGGTGAGTGCGTTGCGCGACTACGTGAAATGCGATCGTGATGAGCACACCGGCCACAATGCAAAAGAGCCAGTCAGGGAAGTAGGCGCCTAGCACGTTGACGGACGGCGATCGGGCGCAACCGGCCATGCACAGGCTCATAAGTACGACGGTGCCGGACGGCCTCATTGCGTGTCCCCCTTGGTATCGGTGAATATCAACTGTTGCCCCGAGGACATAAAGTCCACTCGCTGAAGGAGATCGTTTCCATCCCGGTCGAGGCGCGTCCACGCGGGCCTCGATATGGGCTGCTTCGTTACCCTTGGCGTCTGCGTGGAGCAGTAGTAAGCATTTCCGATTTTCGCTTCAAAGCAGATGCGTCTCAACTCTGGGGAAACTTACCATACGATCTCAGCGATACCGACATCCCTTCCCGGCACCCGGCGGCTAGCCTGAATTTGCGCTCCGGTTGTACCGCCTCACTTGGCGCAGGTAGCGGGTTCAGTGCATGTGAGTAACGCGCTGTCACGGGTCGCAAATCCTGATGGAAAGACCAATTTCATGAGCGAAGCGCCGTTCCGAATGCGAGTCAAGCTCCTTCCACGTATGGGCATTTTATTCGGAAGTATTGATTGACCCAAGTTGGGCGGGGCCCTCTCGTGGATAAGGTCTTTCGGCCTGACTACGAGCCTTGGAGTTGTGGAGAAGCCGCTTCTGCTTCGAGGCGTGCGATGGCTGCTGCGGAAATAGCCGGACGGGCAATTATCATGTTGCGCCGCCGCACGTTCGCCCGATAAATCGGGTCGCCCGGCAGGAACGGCTCGCCGCTCAACGAGCAAACGCCTTTGCGGCGGGCGATGCGCAAAGTCCAGGTTTGGTCGCCATACCTGCCTGATGTCGCGTCAGCTAGGGCAACCACGATAGAGGTGGGTGAGATGCGCTCAAGGATTTCGATGCGTGTGGAGTTTCGTACGGAATCCTGACGTCGTCGATCCGCCGAAGTCGAAGCCCAACGGGCTTCGGCACCATTGACCGCCGCAAGCGGCACCACTGGTGCCAGCAAGGCCAGCACTTGCTGCCATCGTTGATCATCTGCACTTTCTTTCATGGTTCGTTCCGTGTCGAATCCGCCTGGCAAGCCTTATAAATTTTCTCGGATCATGGCGAACACATCGGCCGATTGCCCCTGCAACAAGGCTTTCGCTGAATACAGGACCATTCCGTATGCCGCCCCCCACTCGATCTTCGGCGGCATCACGAGCGTCATCGCATCAACCTTGACGTTCAGAAGTGCTGGGCCGGGCTCATTCAGCCACGCGATAACGGCATCTTCGAGCTCATCGGATTTCGTCACCGTTCGGCCCCATAGTCCAATCACCTCGGCGACCTTGCCGAAGTCCGGGTTTTGCAGGCCGGTGTAGAGTGGGAGCATGCCTTCGGACTTCTGCTCGATGTCGATAAATCCAAGCTTGCCGTTGTCGAACACAACCACCTTGACGGGCAGCTTCTCCTGCACGACCGTCAGGAGTTCACCGAACAACATGGCAAGACCACCATCACCGGACATGGAAATCACCTGACGTCCAGGCTGGCACTTTTGCAACCCCAATGACATTGGCAGAGCCGCCGCCATCGTGCCGTGCAGCAGACTCGAAAACATCCGGCGTTTTCCGTTCGTTTCGATGTGCCGATACAACCAGACGGTGGGCGTGCCGTCGTCGGAGCAGAAGATCGCATCGCTCGCCGCGTGCCGGTTGATCAGCTCGGTCAGATAGATGGGCGGAATCGTCCCGCGGTCCGACGGGACCGCCTTGGCCCGGTGACTTTCTAACGCATCGGCATGCCGTGCGACGAGCTTGTCGCGGAACTCGGTTGACGTGCGCGGTTTCAGGCGTGGCAGCAGTGCTTCCATCGTGGACTTGATGTCACCCACCAGCCCTAGCGTGACCGGATGCCGACGACCGAGGTGATCGGGTGCCATGTCTATCTGGACGATCTTGGCCTTATCCGGGTAAAACTGACGCCATGCGAAGTCTGCACCCAGCAATAGCAAGGTTTCGCACTCCGATACAGCGAGGTAGCCGGCTTCGCCGCCGATAATGCCGGTCATTCCGACGTTGTACGGGTTATCGTGCTCGAGCACGTCCTTGGCGCGGGACGTGTGCGCAATCGGCGCCTTCAGCCGCTCGGCTACCGCGAGAATTTCAGCGTGGGCGCCCCGGCATCCTGCCCCTCCATAGATCGCAATCTTCTCGCCTGAATTGAGAATTTCAGCCGCACGGTCCAAGTCCGCGTCATTCGGCCGGACAATCGGCACGTTCGTGTGGACCGAATACGGAACGTTATCGTTCGCATCAGCATGGGCAATGTCAACCGGAACGATCAGTACTGCGACGCCACCCTTTGCTATGGCGGTCTGACAGGCAATCACTGTCTTGCGTCGCGCCTGCTCGGGCGTAATGATCATGTCGCAGAAGACGCTGCACGATCCGTAGATAGCCTTGAAATCGACTTCTTGCGGAAAGTTGAAGCCGATTTCCTCGCTCGCTACCTGGGTGGCGATCAGGATAACCGGCGCCCGGTTCCGGTTGGCGTCCACCAGGCCGTTAATGAAGTGCAGGCTGCCAGGCCCGCAGCTTCCGGCCACGGCCGTGAGATTGCCGGTCAACATGGCTTCGCCTTCGGCGGCGAACGCGCCTGCCTCTTCATGGCGCACGTGGACCCACTCGATACTGCTCTCGTTGATGTGGTGAGCGATAAGATTCAGCGTGTCGCCTACAATGCCGTAGCAATGCTTTACGCCGGCCGAAGCAAGAGTATCCACAATAATCTCAGCAACTTTCTTGCTCATTCTGCTCTCCTTGAAAAACACTTTTCTGAAAATGATCGGCCACTCAACGTGGTTTACCGCCACTTGCCTGGTGGCAACAAACAGATGCTGGCTTTTCATCTTCATTCGCATCCGGCTCGAAAGGAGGTTGCCGATCAAGCGTGTGGTTTAAAAGGCTCGAGATTTGCCGTGACAACGCCGCCAAGGCAGCGGCTCGCAATCGCGGTGGAACAAAGTCCTGCTCCGCCGTATTCATCAATGAACGCTGCTTTCATCGATCATTTCAAACAGCTTGTGGTTATCACTGTAGTCGACATGCACGCCGACTACGACCGGGCCAGGCGTTTCAAAGGCTTTCTTTAGAATTGTCGATATTTCGTCAGCCGTTCGGATCATCAAGCCGGTCGCTCCAAATGCCTCTGCATACTTGACCGTATCGTAGGGACCAAGCTCCACACCGGATTTGCGGCCATATTTCGATTGTTCTTGCACACCGACCATGTCGTACGTTCCGTCTATCCATATCATGTGGACGAGATTCGACTTGAGCCGGACCGCCGTCTCAAGCTCCATCGCAGAGAATAGGAAGCCTCCGTCACCCGAGATAGACAATACCTTCTCGTTTGGCCGTACGAGCGTGGCCGCAATTGCCCACGGCAGTGCCACGCCGAGTGTCTGCTGTCCGTTCGAAATCAATATTTGCCGGGCTCTAAAGCTGTATAGATGCCGCGCGATCCAGAGGTGAAACGAGCCCATGTCCAGGCAGAGCGTAACGTCCTCAGACAAGACATTCTGGAGTTCATGAACAATGCGTAACGGGTGGACGGGAGCGCCGGTTCGGCGCGCGGACTCTCGAGAGATGATCTTGCGTTCCGCTGCTATAGAGTGAAGGATTTCGGTCGTGATGGAAGAATTCCCTCGTCCGCCGATCAACGTGCTTAGCATAGGCAACGTCTGCGATATGTCTCCCATTAGCTCGACTGCCGGACAATAGAAGTTGTCCAGGTCGGCAGACAAAATGTCAATGTGAATGATCTTGCGGTCTCTTCCTTTGTTCCATATCTGCGGATCGTACTCCACGGGATCGTATCCCACCGTTATGACCAAGTCGGCTGCTTCGAGCAGGCGGTCGGCTGGCTGATTCGCCAGTTGTCCAACACGGCCGCCGAAACTCTCCAGTAAATGTGCAGACACCGCACCCGCCGCTTGGAAAGTTCCAACAGCCGGCAGCTTGTTCCGTTCAATAAACCTTCGTAATGCGTCAGCGTTGGCGGGCTTACTGGCCAGCATTCCCAGAAGAACGACTGGGGTGCTCGCTTCGCGAATCAAGCGTGCCGCCTCTTTAATGGCTGCTTCATCTGCAGGTCCGGGGCCGGCGTGTACCGGGGGCACCAATACGGCGCAACCTGCGGGCGCTGACATGATGTCTTTTGGCAAGCTGACAAAAGTCGCTCCCGGTCGTCCTGATTCAGCAATCTTGAATGCATTGGCTACAACTTCGCCGACCGATTCTCTTGCCCCAACTGCAGCACTGAATTTCGTGACCGGCTTGCAAAGTTGCACAGAATCCATTGTTTGGTGAATTTGCTTCAGTGTCTCCGAAGTTGCTACTGCTCCGCCTAACGCGACCATTGGGTCGCCTTCGGATGTTGCCGTCGCCATGCCGGTTACAAGGTTGGACACGCCAGGCCCCGATGTTCCTATTGCGATGCCGGCTTTCCCCGTCAATCTGCCAATGCCGCCGGCAATGAAGGCCGCATTCTGCTCGTGCCGGCACACGACGGTTTCAATACTTGAATCCACGAGTGCGTTAAAAACCGCATCGATTTTCGCACCCGGAATGCCAAATACATATTTGACGCCGCGCGCTTCCAGGGTTTTGACGACGATGTCGGCACCGGTGAGCGCTGGATTCGCGGAATGATCGGTCATGACTCGCTCCTTTAAATCAATGAGATTTTTCCGCATACGCAAGTTCGTCGGCGGAGTTCCGGCTCAGATCCGCTTTGAGGAAGTCTTCGTTTTGCGGCAGAGCGAGATGAAAGTCCGTGAGGCACTCCATACGAAGGCGTGCTGAATGGATGGAACAGTCGAGCAAATGTCCCCCATGCTTTCGATCATCGGAAATAAAGTGAAAGTGATAGCCGGGCACGCTAAACGCACTGGAAAATCCGGGCGACCATAAGCCCACCAGTGTCCCGGAGATATTGGAGAATTTGAATTCTGTCTGCCGCTTCGCTGCATCGACAAGCCGCTCATCATTGTCTGGCGGACTTACGGCCCGCGCTCGCAACATGTCAAACTTCCCGTCCACGCGATACGCGTAGAAGATGTTGTTTGAGGGACGTGCGTCGTCACAACGTTTTGTCAGAGCATCCAGCGTAGGAAGCGCCTGGTCCGCCGCGTCAACATCAGCACTGAACTGGGTGACCACTGCAAAGGGCGCCTCCTCGTCAGCGCTCGCTAACGATACAGAGCCATCGCTTCGCACCTGATAAATCTTCCCTTCCAGGACGACCATTTCACCGTCGAGCTTTGCAAAGGTTCCGACGCCGAAGTCGCCGTGGTCCAGTAACGTTCGACATGAGACTGCGCCGGAAAAGATGCCTGCTACTAACGCACCGGACGTCGAAACCTGGAATAGTGTATGGGTGACAGTCGAGTCGGTCATCGAGATGGTTCCTCATCTAAATCGTAAGCAGAAGCGAAGTTGTGCAATTTGATCCAGAACCGCCAAAGCTATCTCTTTGTCATTTTAAATGTTGGGTTTAGTTACCGAAGATCCATAGCTTTCCGAACAAAACCGTCACGATAGAGCGCGTATCATGCTCGTGTTCTATCGGCTTAGACGATACGAGAAAATTTCACCGCGAGAAATTCGCATTTTCTAGCGATTTGGCATTGAATAAACACGGGCGGGTCAGCGTTAATCGTTTCGGCTCTGTTGTCGGCATGCCGTGCTGATAACCCTTGTAGATTTTCAAGCTTCCTTTCTGCGGCAGCTTGGCCGTAACGGACCTTCCTTAACTTGAGCTTGCGGTGTCCGTCGCTTGCCGTCGCGGGTGACTCGACCGTCTCGAAGACGAGGTGGTTACCGAACTGGCTCCCGCCAGCTCGGAAACGGAGATCAGGACTGTATGAAAGCAAGCAGGTCAGGATTTATCACGTCGGCATGCGTGGTGAACGCTCCATGCGAATAGCCTGGATAGATCTTGAGTGTACTGTTCTTGACCAGCTTGGCCTGAAGGAGCGCAGCGTCTTTGTAGGGAACGACCTGGTCGTCATCGCCCTGCAAGATGAGCGTCGGCACCTCGATCGCTTTTAAATCTTCTGTCTGATCGGTCTCGGAGAAAGCCTTAATGCCTTCATAATGAGCCTTGGCGCCACCCATCATGCCTTGGCGCCACCAGTTCTGAATAATACCCTGCGAAACCTTCGCGTCAGGCCGATTGAAACCGTAGAATGGGCCGGACGCAACGTCGAGATAGAACTGCGTCCGATTGGCCGCCAGTGCTTTGCGGAAGCCGTCGAAAACCTCGATTGGAGTTCCACCTGGATTCTTCTCGGTCTTGACCATCAAAGGGGGAACTGAGCTGATTAGCACGGCCTTGGCTACGCGGCGCTGAGGCTGCCCGAACTTCGCAACATAGCGCGCCACCTCCCCACCGCCGGTCGAATGGCCGATGTGGATCGCATTCCTAAGGTCGAGGTGTTCGAATACAGCCGAGGCGTCGGCGGCGTAGTGATCCATGTCATGGCCGTCGCTCACCTGCGCCGAACGGCCGTGGCCACGACGATCATGCGCGATAACACGGAAGCCATGAGCAAGGAAGAACAGCATTTGCGTGTCCCAGTCGTCCGAGCTCAGAGGCCAGCCATGATGGAATGCGATCGGCTGGGCGTCTTTCGGCCCCCAGTCCTTGTAAAAGATTTGCGTCCCGTCTTTGGTAGTAACGAACGTCATGATTTCGGCTCCTCGTACTTTGCTGGGTGGGTTCATGGTGGATTGAGCGACTGCGGCGAAGGGGGAAAGCAGCGGCGCCGAAGCCGCTACGGCGCCAACGGCCAGAAACTTTCGCCGGGATATGGTTCTGCCACTATCATTTTCGTTTTGCGAGCTCATCGGACCTCCTTATTGAAAGATTGCGTATTGGTTTCTGGTCCCAGACGTGTACTGCCTATGGGAGCGAAGCGAAAACGAGTACCCGATGTATGCGGCGGTCTAAGCCATCCCGCAGGAATGCTTCTTTGTCAGAGGCATTCCATGAATCGAAGAGTAAAACGAGATGGAAATAAATATACTTAATCGTCTATTAATTTTTTATAAAGTATCGGCGTCCCGTGCTTCGCAATGTCGCGTCATACCCCGTCGTGCGACCTCCCAAGGTAACTTCCCGGTGAAGGCTCTGACGGCGCGACGTCTGCCTCGACTTCGGTGTACACCCCTGCCAGGCAGCGGCGACTCTCTTAAGCGAGCCAAACGACTTTGCGCTAGGGAGGTTGCCATGGGTTTGCCCGGCTGCATTCCCATAGCGGTCGGATGGGCGGCTCTCCCGTTGAATTCGGACTCTTTTTGGGCCGAGAAGCTGTAAGAGGTGATCGCCTTCGCAAGACTACAGGCTGTGTAAAGCCGATATAGACACGAGGACGAAGCGACACCGCCTGCGAATACTATTTCGCTGACCCGAGTACGCTGACGCGCCGGCCTGAAGCAACAATGGTACGTGTCATCTATTGGATCTCGAAGCTGAAAGCCGACAACTGATCCGATTGCCCTGAGAGAACGGAGACAATGCACAGCATCGCTCCGACGCGTGGTGTCCGGGTACGTTTGCCACGCTGCAGCATCTCGATGACGATCGTCTGCGAGAACCACAGGAAGAGTAGGAACGCCAAACGCAGGTACGCTATGGGATGGTCGCTTCGTCGAAGATCTGAAGGTCAACAGTCAAGGATCGTGAGCGCAGGTAACAAGGGCTGCTGTGGCTCGACTGAGACTTCTGTACCAATGGACTGTTTGGAAAGGACAGTTATTAATTTCCTTTAAATGACTTTTAACGGCGATCCACGTATTGTCTCTTCGCAGGACGAACGAACCGAGCGACCTCCTCAGCACTTCGCTGACATACGGCTTATTCGTTCGGACAGACGTAAGCGACCAGCAAACGCATCTTGAGTTTGGTTTTGGAGCTTGGGAGTATCGTGTCTAAACGAATAAGCGGACACGTGAACACTATCGAATCGGAACCGTGCTAATGTAAAACCCGTTGTCGCAGGAACGCGTACCGTCCTCCGTACGCACATGCTCTTTCGCAGGCAGATTCCCCCTTACACGATCCTTAAAACCATCACTGTGGAGTTTGGCCATGAAACCGATTCTCGCAAAACTCGCATCAACGACGGCCCTATCCTTCGCATTGGCGTGTGCTGTCCAGTCGACAGCCGCCATCGCACAGACCGACGCCTCGAGCGCGCCTACAAGCCGCGCGGCAGCCCGGAAGGCCAATCATCAATTGGAACATAACGTAGAGAGGGCGCTGATAAGCGCCAAGATCGACATCGCCGACATTCGCATCGTGGCGAAACACGGCCAGGTTGGCCTCGATGGCGAGGTCGCCAACTCGGCCGATATCGATAAAGCCGCCGATGTTGCGGGTAAGGTCCCAGGTGTAACCTCCGTCAAGAACTACATCACTGTTTATGAGGACGGCGGTAAATGAGAGGGCAAGTTGGTCATGAAATCGTCACGACCAACACCGGACGAGTCTTCCGAGCCGGTTAGCGCTGATCGTGTCAGATAGCAGTTGGCCATCATGGGACCATCGGCACGGAGGCTCCCGAGCTAGTACACGTGTACTAGCTCGATTCATAGTCAGCTAGGTCTTCAAGGTCGATCTCGGTATCCTCTCTGTGGGCACAATATGCGTACGCGGCCAATTAAACTCGGCGAATACTCGTGCATTTGCTGAACTTGCGCGGACTTCCCGAAAAATGAGGCCAGAATCGGGCCAAGATCCAGATGATCGGGTTTAATTGGCCATGAGGTAAGCACATTCGGTCCACCAAAACCCGAGCTTTCGCGTGCTGTATAGGTCCAACTGCGTGTTCGAACGGCGCCCAGTGCTGTTCGGAGTGTGTATGCGCGCTTACCCATAGAGGGCTGCGCTCAAAAGGTATCGGGTGCAATTGCTGCCGGCAGATCGTAAGCGGCCGGCGATGGCATCTTGAATCGACGTAGCAGCCTTGGGAGCATCGTGTCCACTAACGATGAACCGCCCCCCGACATGCGCTGTCGACGTGGATACCCAGTTCCAAAGAAATCCTCCGTATTGTCACCCTACCGGAATTGGTGCAACGCGCGGTAGTCCCGAGGCGATATCCCATAATATGTCTTGAACGTCCGGCTAAAGTGCGCATTGTCCGAAAATCCCCATTTGTATGCGATCTCGGCAATGGAAACTTCGAAAGCGCCGCCAGACGTCAGGTCTCGTGCACATCGCGCCAGTCTTTGCTCTAGCACATATCGGCGGTAATCAGTGCCGCCCTCCGACAGAAGGCCACGCAAGTAACGCGTCGAATGCCCCATCGACGCTGCAACTTTTTCGAGATTTAAATTGTCGTCTGCGAGATGCTCGTCTATGAAGGAGATCGCTTTACGGAACTGCGCGGATCGATGTATCGTACTATGGGTACGCACTTTGCCCAAGCGCTCCCACAATGCCATGGTGAATAAATCGACAGCTATTGATCCAATTCGGTTTGCTGAGTTTTGCTCGATGGTGTCGGCAATGCTGTGGAGACTGGAAGCGAAATCCATCGCAAGCCGCGAGTAAGGTAGATCGCGATTAAAGCTCGTCGCCGTAACGTGTTCTATTTGGCTGATATTGGATGTCAATAGCTTGCGCGGAAGTTGGAACGACAAGAAGTTCATGCCTTCCACAATAGTCAGTCGATAGGGCCTAGCGGGGTCCATGACATAAAACTCACCCGGGCCTACCAGCGCGTCCTTGGAGTCCTGGCTGATAAAAATCGAACCGGACAGCGGTACAGCGATCACTATCGGGTCGTCGTCAGATCGTGCGATATGCTGAGCGTTTCTATCGACATCTAGCTGGCCTAAAAACGCTTGGTCGAGTACGACTGCTCCCAATTGTGTTCGGTCGATCCAGGCATTAAAACGGTCCGGGTGATTGCACATCACACCTACTGGAACATAGGTACTTGCCACCACATCGCGGAACACATCCCACTTCTTTTTGATGGGGATAGCGTCAAGGTTAAAGAATGACGGCATTTCGATCTCCTTGCGAGAAAAGTGGTTCAAAAGTATTACGAAAAGACCGGATCTCGCCTGTTAAGTAATGAGAGCGCTAAAAAGACGTTGAGCCTGGCAAGTTCCCGTTTTTATCAGCCAACCCAAAATTAGCACACTTCCAACGCATTACACTCGTCCGCTGATAGAAACTGCCCAGCACCGAAAGGAGCCGCCAAACGACGCCGTGAAGGGCATAAGCGAAATAACGGGTGTTCAACGCATCGACCGGAAACCGCTCATGGATCTTTATCGGTAGGACAAATCTTTCAATGGCCTTTCGCTCGCAGCCGACCTTGCCGGGACGCCATCCCTCCGCGCTTGACGCGGAGCGCGCCGGCGCGACGGATGTCCACGAAAGGCACGTTTAGTTCCGGTTTAAGCAATCGGTAGGGTCGGCGATGCAAGTTTCGCCACCCATTTGTTGCTACTCTTGTGACCTGATTACCGAGCACTGCCGGATGTCTCACGCCAATTTGAGGAGCCTGGAAATGGAGCAAATCGGTGACCTCCAAGTAGACTTCCGGCTTCGACTCGTCCTTCAGGACGGCGAGGTAAAGAGGATTGGCGCACGCGCGTTCGATATTCTCCAACTCCTCTTTCAGGCGCAAGGGGCACTCGTAACAAAGAGCGAGATCATGCGGGTGGTTTGGCCCCGGGTGATAGTTGAAGAAAACAACGTTCAGGTGCAATTGACTGCGCTCAGGAGACTGCTGGGACCGCGGCGAGACCTGCTCAAAACAGAAGCAGGACGTGGCTACCGATTGGTGTCTGCTACGCATACAGGTGGCGATTACCCCGGCCCTCGCCGAACTTTGTCTGCGGGAGCAAATCGACTGTACGGTCGCGACGAAGCACTTGAAGCGTTACGCGGCCTTTTAAGCGAATCACCGATTGTCACCTTGGTTGGCCCTGGAGGCATCGGAAAAACCAGCCTCGCAGTAGAGGCGGCACGTCTATGTGCCGAGTTATTTCAGGATGACACCATATTCGTCGATCTCTCCGCGGTGACCGACGAAAAATTCACTTTAAACGCCGTCGCGTTGGCTGCCGCTTCAGCCGGCCTGCCAAAATGTTTTCCGACTATTTCTCTCGAACGATTGAGAGAGATCCTCCAAGGGCAAAGGCGCCTGATTGTTCTCGACAACTGCGAACACGTCCTGAACGAAGCAGCGAAGATCGCGACTACGGTTACGGGTACCGGCTGCTCCATACTTGCGACCAGTCGCGAACAACTGGGTATTCGAAATGAACGCACTTTCTGCGTTCCGCCGCTGCGCGTTCCCCCGAAAGACTCGACAGTTGAGCAGATGATGCGCTCGAACGTCGTACTTTTTTTTGCAGCAAGAACTCAGTCCGTTCAGCCCGAGTTCGAGGTGACAGACGCTAATGCTGGTGTCATATGTCAGATATGTCGAGCGCTGGATGGACTGCCGCTGGCAATCGAACTCGCGGCCGCTCGCGTTGCCGTGCTTGGCATAGATGTCCTCTCGGACAACCTGAACGACAAGATGCGGGTCTTGACAGGCGGCCACAGGGCTTCGTTGCCAAGGCATCAAACGATACGTGCTACGTTGGACTGGAGCTATCGTCTATTGGATAGCGCTGAACGGAGTCTATTCAGAACGATGGGCATATTCGTGGGCTCATTTAGCTACGACGCTGCTTGCTACGTCATAAAGCACTGCGCGGGCGTCGATCTTCCGATGCTCGACGTTCTTCAAAGCCTCATTTCAAAATCACTCGTAGCGGCCGCAAAGGAAGGCGAGCGCGGCCAGTTTCGTATGCTTGAGACGACCCGTCAGTACGCGTTGATGCAGCTTGACGCAAACGGCGAACGGGACGCCGCCTCACGAGCACACTCAGGATATCTGATCGAAGTATTTCTCCATGCGCGCGCTCGCTGGGCCCAAAGATCAGATATGCAGCACCTCGACCTGTTCTCTATAGAGCTTGATAACATCCGCTCCGCGCTTGACTGGGCGCTCGATGGAGATGGCGATCCCGACGCAGCGCTTACGCTCTCTGCTCTTGCGCTTCCTTACCTATTCGAATTGTCACTTGTCGGGGAGTGCCGCGATCGTGCTGAGAAGGTGCTACAGGCGTGCGAAATGTTGGAGTCCACTGCGAGTCGGGCCCCGTTGCTTTTGGCCGTGCGTGCTTCACTGGCATCGAGCGTCGTCTACGCCGAAGGTCCTGTTGAACGAACGGTGGGACTTTGGCACACGGTACACCAAGACGCGTCGAATCAGCAAAACTTGGGCCTGAAGGCGCGGTCGCTATGGGGCATCTGGAACGCTCAGCAATACAGAGGAGAGCCGCAGAAAGCGCTCTGTTTGGCAGAGCGGTTTTCTGAGCTTGCTCTCGAAAACAACGACGCCACCCAGATCCTCCTAGGAATGCGAATCCGCGCAATATCACTCCATTATCTGGGAGAGCAGGAGTCGGCCCGCGCGATGCTTGAAGCAATGTTGCGTCAATATGATCCAACTATTCATCGTTGGAACACCATCGGCTTCCGGATAGACCAGCGGACAGTCGCGCAGGCGACGCTCAGCCGCATACTATGGACGTTAGGGGAGAAAAAGCGGGCGCAGCAGATGGCGGAGGATACGCTGCAAGCAGCCATTGCCTACGGTAATGAAATGGTTTTGTGCTATGTACTGGTAGAAGCTATCCCTGTGGTATGCACGGACAAGGCGTACGAATACATAGACTTGCTCGAGTCCACGTCGCGGCATATGTCTTTTCGTATATGGAGCGCTGCCTCTGAGGCTTTCCGTTGCTGCATGCTGGCCGCCGATGCACCAACGGAGTCACGCCTAACGTCTGCGGATTTGGCGGTAGCTAGACTCATGGACGTAGGCTACCTGGCGCCGTGGTGCTTTCTTATTGAAAAGCTTGGGTTGGCCTATCTCAAGTATGGCGACGAAAAAAAAGCTGATGACTGCATCACGCGCGCAATCGAAAGATGTGAGGCTACCGGTGAAAAATGGATCTATCCGCAGTTGTGCCAGATCAAAGCGCGAGCTCTGGTCTCTCGGTCGCCGGGGACCGCCCTCCTTTGGCTCGCGAAGGGGTGGGATGCTGCTCGAGCGCAGCAGGCGCGACAAATGGAAGCTAACATTCGAGATGAAATAGCGACCCTGGTCGGAATTGAAGACAGGGGCAGGCAAGAAGCGGCTTGGGAAGGCAGCTTGATTTTGGCAGGGCGTCTAGCGATCCCATCTACATCCGCGATGGGCTCAACAGCGACGCACCGATTCTGATATAAGAGCCCACTTGTATAACGATACATCGTGTCTCGGCCAGCTGTTGGATGTCAACAACGCTCGCCCTTACCTTGCACCCTAGTATAGCGGGCGGCCCGGCACCATCGTGGTGCTCGACGTCTTACTATGTTTTTAAATGCCAGCTCGAGGCTAAAGCCGGCAGCGAGGGGCAGAAACGTTCTGCTTTCCGATTGCACTTGTTCAAGTATTTCAACTCGGTTGTGCGATTCACCAGCGGTCTAACTTGAGTGGGAGGTCGGGGTCACTGATGGGGGCTTTCGCACCTGCGGTCCCATGAGATGTATCTGGGACCAGTTGGCGTGATACGACTGGTCTTGCTCCATGAGCCGCATCGACGACCCGGCCGTTTAATCGGATATTCGGGACGAAATGCAGAATCGTCATTATTGGTTTGCGTCGGACATTGGACGCGGGCGGCAGATCTCGCAACAGCATTTTGAGGATGATGCAGTGGACGCCTTTGGCTTTCGCCACAGAGCGTTTGAATCACTCCTTCCACTTTGACCCAAGGACGAGCCCACAAAAATTTTCTCGCCGGTAGGCTGGGTCAGTCCGCTCAAGTACGTCGGCACCAACTGTGCCGAGCGTCGTTTCGGGACGATGCTCAATGCCGCGTGCGAATATGTCGATGATACGCTGCTTGAACCGCGACCCTCGCGGGAAACCGGCTATTACGTCTTGTCGTTCTACTTCCAAAACTTCGTCGAAGTGGGCGCCAAGCAGGTCCGTCTCCACGCCCGCCGCAAGTAAAGCAGTCACCGGATCCATTTCCTTCGCGATGCCAAACGTTATGTGCAACGCGACGGCCCGCCACGCTTCGTCACAGTCCGCTGGCGAAAACTGATGGCGCTTTAAAAAATCCGCGCCTGCCTGCGCCCCGTCGACCTCGAAGCGTCTGCGTGAGTGCTTGAACGCCCTTGTTAGACCGATGTCCTGAAACATCGCGGCGACGTAAAGAACATCTGGGTTAAAGTCGAGTCCACGCCGCTTTCCGATAAGCGAGGCAAATAGGAAGACACGTATGGAGTGGCGAAACAGCAAGGCCGGTTCTGCCATTTGCACGGCCTCTGTCGCCGCTTGGGCTATGGGGCTGTCGGGCAGCGCAATGCCCGAAACATAACGGCTCACGTAGCCCACCGCTTCGCTCGAATCAAAGCACCGTATAAACGCCGGCGAAATGTAATTGCTATCGACCACGCGGGGCGGCTCACCTTATCGGCACAGACGCGGGAAAATCCGGTCGTCCGACGTTTTCGACCGGTCTCGCTTATCCAGAGGCTTATGGCATTGAAACTATGCCCGGTGACAGTCCAGATGCGTTGACCACCTGCAGTGGCGGATATCTCTGCCAGATATTCGGCGACTGTACGCGCCATTTGGCCTCCTTGACTGAAAATCAGGCGTCGTTCGCTTAATGCAGACGTTTCGGCGCACGACGAGAAAAATCGTCGGCGCCGAGAAGTGCATCCAATAATTGATCGCGACGCCGCGTTGCCTATAAGTCGTGAGTTCAAGACTAATCGATTTCGATATCGAGACGAGTAAAAATTCCTAAAAAATTGTGAATGCCTCTAGTCAAGCAGGATGTGCGCAAGAATCGAACTCCAATTCTCGTCGACATTTGCTTTGTTTCGGCGAAATGGCACCGAACGTGCCTCGCCGTGCACTGGACGCATTCGCGCGCACAGATAGGCGTAGGGCGACGCCCTACGTGTGCCCTCCGGATTCGAGGGCAAGCATACGACCGTGAAAGTCCGGGCTTGCCCGACCAATTTGCATGCGAATACGAAAGCTACGATGCCAGCCGTGTGGCATGGCGACTTACCTCCGGTCGAAATGCACCCTCGGATTCCACATCAGTGAACCATACGCGAAAATCCACACATCGTCGGCTTCCGCCGGACGCGACTTCGCTGTCTCGACAAGAGAGCTCGATACGGTTCGCCGCCCAGAGGTTCGGCAGGGACTCAAGGTGAACGAGGTACTCGCCAGAGTGGACTGCATTTCTTGTAAGCATTGGTGCCGCCGTGTGAGGTTTTCCAGAACGCCCTGTCCTCGCGCGGTCTGTCTAGCTTGCAAACCCCTTTACGCAAGAACTCCTAAAGCGTGGCGCCAGTATGACCGACCGACATTGTTCGATAAATGCTCGTACGGGAGACGCTTCGGCGACACCAGAGCGACAAAGAGTGCAAACAGCATGACACCGCAGCGAGTGGTTTTAGAGGGCGGTTTCAAAGGTGAAGCGCAACACAGAGCTTAGTGAACGGAAGTATCGGGTCGAGACGCAAGTTCAAGCATGCTGGCGAAGACTTCGAACGGCGAATGGAATGCATGTGTGGCACGAGGCCGGCTGTTGAGACTGTCGGCGATGGCGTCGAGGTCATCCTGACTATAGACCGAGAGGTCCGTGCCCTTTGGCAGATACTGGCGCAGCAGGCCGTTGGTGTTCTCGCAGGTACCACGCTGCCAGGGCTGTGAGGGTCGCAGAAGTAGACCTTCACGCCTGTCGCGGCGCTGAGTTCCTGGTGGCGCGACATCTCCTTGCCCTGGTCATACGTGAAGGTCTGTCGTAGTGGTGCGGCGATGGATTTGAGTTTGGCAGAGAAGCCTGCGAGTGCGGAGGCTGCGGTTGCATCGTCCGTGCGGGCAAGCAGCACCAGACGACTGGTGCGTTCGACCAGCACGCCGACGGAAGAGGCATTGTTCGCACCCTTGATGAAGTCTCCTTCCCAGTGGCCCGGCATCACGCGGTCATCCACTTCGGGCGGGCGCACGTGGATGCCGATCATCTCGGGAATCTGTCCGCGCCGGTCAGTACCTCTGCTTCGTGGCATGCGATCGGTGCGATGGTGGCGCAGGCAGGAAACCAGCTGGCGGTGCAGTTCCCCGTACGGCCGGGCATAGATAGCCGTGTAGATGGTCTCATGCGAGACCTGCTGGGTCGGATCATCTGGGTACATACGCCTGAGCGTACCTGATATCTGTTGGGGCGACCATTTCCAGTCCAGCAGGGTGAGCACGATTCGCCATGTAACGCCCTGTGGGTCGAGCTTGGCGGGTGGCCGGCCAGCGACGCGTCGTGCGACGCTCAATGCCTGAGCCGGCTTGGATGCATAGCTGTCAAACCTACAGTTACGTGCCAGTTTCCGGCTCACGGTTGCGGGTGAGCGCCCGAGCATGCGAGCCATGGCCCGCATGCTTGAACCCCGCAGATGCATGCTGGCAATCGTCAGCCGCTCTTCAGGCTGTAGCTGTTGATATTGTTTTTCCATGGCAACACCCTATACGAGTCAGGGTGTTGCGCTTCAAATTTGAGAACGGCCGGTTTTTCACGAATTGATGCGGCAAGCTATCGACGCCGCGCACGGCGCAAGGCATCGGTAGTCAGTTGCTCAGCGTTGTCCCGGGCGGTCACCCAAACTCCTCCACCTTCCGGTCCGAGCTAAGCAAGCCATAGCCGCGGATCGCGCCATGTAGCAGGACTGGGCCCGCGGCCTGTTCGTGAGCAACAGCGGTTTCACTCCGGACGGGCTAGTTGCGTTCGGTCGCGGCAAACGTGTCGTCTGTATGGATGGACTCGACCTGTTCGACGCTCTCGACAGACAGATTCCCTTGAACCATGTGCTCGAGCGCAAGGTTCGACGCGCCGCAGAATCGGGGCTTCCCTTCGAACGGGTGCGCGACCTTTTTGTCTGAGCGCAACTAGGAACGAACTTCGCACCGCTCGCGCGTTGACCGATGCTTACCCGAGTGGAGCCATCGAATGGAAATCATCGTTGAGACGTATGTGCCATCTGGCGAACCTTCGTCGGCAGGCTTGCGTGTGAGGCCGCTTCCTGGGCAGGGGGTAGACCCAAAGCTCAAAGTCGAGTGCAGTCGGTCCATGCGGGGACAATATCCAGTCGGCTCGCTGTTCCGGCTCAAGGTGAAGCTGGCTGACCGCGAAGGCACACAATTCCTGTACGCTCACCATTCAGCGCCGTTCGAGCACGTGAGCCGCGAAGAAGCGGAACGATTCATTTCGACCATGTTCGGCGCATAACTGGTCGAAGTACCTTGATAGGGGCACGAACCCGATGCAACAGGCTACCTATAAAGGTTACGTGCTATGGGGCGATGCCATCGACGCAGACGTTGATATTACGAGGACAGCGCGCGAGCTTAGATTGTGTTCCTAAGCTGATTCTTGTGCCGACCGGATTCGAGAAGATGTTCGAAGAAGCCGAGCGGACTAAGGAGTTCGACCGATAGACCAGCATAGCGGTGCGTGCGTCATCCGGGGCGGCCAGCACGGATTGCGCGGTTCGATATGAAAGGGAAATTCGAAGATGCAATCGCATCCACTCCGAGGTGCGCCGTTCGACCGCCTGCCGTACACCATGCTGCGGAAGTTCGTGTGGGTCATAGACCCTTATATAACCTATTAGCTGGCCCTTGGCAAAAGGCGACCTCCCATTTCCGTTGGGCGTTATCGGCCTATACTGAATTATTGATAAACTCTCGTGCTTGAAGCGTGCGTCAGGGTTCTCGGGCCAATGGCTAGTAGCGCCCTTCGAGTCCGCGCAATCCATCACGACGATGACGCTCGCTATGTGAGCGTTGGTAGGCTGGCCAGCTTCTTGGTTGCCCGCATAGCCCATACAATGCCCATAAAACTCGCGTTTCAGGACGAGAAGCTCCGAACTGTGTGCGAAAACACTGTTTCGGCCAAGCGGAAGTACGGAAAGGTCGCTGGGCCGTCGATTCATGCTCGGCTTGCCGACTTACGAGCAATAAAATCGCCGATTGAGTTTGTTGAGCTTGGCTTCGGCAGTTTTGACGAAACAGCGCACGACCGGATTGTCATCTTCATCGCAGGCGGATACCGTATGCTTGCGGTGGCAAACAATCGACCGCCTCCCGGCGCACCGGGAGCATTGGACTGGGCGCAGGTGACGCGCGTGAAAATCTTATCAATCGAGCGTACCAATGAGAGCTGAACCAGAATTCGCACCGATGTGGGCGGTTCCGCCTGGTCGCACCATCATCGATTTGATGCAATCGCGAGGCATACCCTCGACGCGTATGGCTCGCTCAGTCGATATGTCTGAAGACGAGTTCGATAGTCTCCTGCACGGAAAATGCGCTCTCACGGTGACTATTGCGAAACGTCTTGAGTCCGAGCTCGGTGGGTCGGCAGCCTTCTGGCTAAGTCGTGAAGAACAGTATCGGGAACAACTAGCCACGCTGACAGACAGAGTCGACCCGGACAGCTACGAGTATCAGGCTTGGCTCAGAAGCCTGCCTCTAACGCAAATGCAGGAACTTGGCTGGGTCAAGCCGACCAGAGATAAGCGCGAAAAGCTTCGTCGATGCCTCGAGTTCTTCGATGTGCCGAACTTGGATGCTTGGCGCCGTACGTATGCTGATACGAAGGGGGCGGCCGCTTTTCGGACGAGCGACACGTTCGAGGAGGACGAGGTCGCGACCGCAGTGTGGCTCCGACGCGGAGAACTCGAGGCAGAGAAAATCGAGTGCAAGAAGTGGAGTCCGGAGCTCTTTGAATCGCAACTCCCGAAGATTCGAGCACTGACCAAAATTCCCAGCCCGTCTGAATTTCTACCGAAGCTTCAGCAACTCTGTGCTGAGGCTGGCGTTGCTGTTGCCATTGTGAAGGCCCCGAAGGGCTGTCGCGCGAGTGGCGCAACTTTCTTCGGTGGGCCGGACAAAGCAGTGCTGCTATTGTCGGGCCGATACTTAAGCGACGACCAGTTCTGGTTCTCTTTCTTCCACGAAGCGGGACACCTTGTCCTCCACTGGGATGCGGACTTAATGATTCTTGAGACATCGGACGGACCCATGTCTCCTCAGGAGGAAGAGGCCAATAAGTTTGCGACTGAGAAACTTATTCCTCCTCATCTGCAAACCCGCTTACCCGCAGCGTCGAAGTCGCTCAAGGGCATCATGAGACTTGCTCGCGACGCCGGAGTATCGTACGGCATCGTCGTTGGACAGATGCAGTTCCGTGGATTGGTCAGCCAGAAAATCTATAACAATCTGAAAAATCGCTACAAGTGGAATGCCATTTAGCCGCGAAATGGCTTGTACTTCGCGGGACTCTTTTGCCAATTGCAGAGCGAGTCCTCAACCACTTGCATACCCACGCCCAAAGCTTTATCGAGGTCGATGGCGAGCTCGTCCAGTTTCGTTTTTGAGTAAGTTTTGTTGTCAACGGCTCCGCTGAAAAGAAGGCGGGCACCGCGCTCGGGGCCGGTCGCGTGAACGATGTATGCGGACGGCGGTTCAATATCGGCAAGCCCCAGCTTGCCAAGCATAGTCAGGAAATCAAACTTGCCAGTTCGACCAAACTGCTGGACCGCTTTCATCTTCCTGTACAGATAGTCGAAAAGTTTCTTTGGGTCTTCTCCGGCCTCAGCCTTTGCATTGGCAATAAACGTCGCATGCGAACGCGTCGGCCCAATCCATGCAGCGTAGCTCTTAAGGACGATATCGAGCTCACCTCGACTTTCATATTTTCGATGGTTTCCGAACGGGAAGTCTTTCTTCTGCGCTTCAATGTCATCAATATGCTGGTGGAGCCAAAGCGTGAATTGATTCGGATTTTCTGAAAACTTGTCCCAGGTCCAAGTGAATTTATCATTGTAGGCGCCATAGACCATTCTCAAGAGTCCATAGCCCTTCGTCAGGTGCTTGCCGCAGACTACAAAGAGGAAAACCAACCAAAACGCCTCGTCAATGTTGCCATTGCGCATGTGTTGAATTGCGGCGCTTATCGGGTCAAACATCTCCGCATTCTTTGGGTCAAGACGCTTCGGAGAGATTGGTCGAGCTGCGATTGCCTTTACATAGTCGATGCGTGCAACGCTATCGACAACTTGAGCGACCAAAGCTTCGCGCTCTTCTGCTGTCGAGATGCCAGGTAGAACTTTGCCGTCGAGACGATACGTGGCAAGAATAGCGTCGAGCTTCTTGGTCAGAACTGGATTCTTCATGTGTGGGGGCCGTCCACGATGTGGATTCAGTCAACTATCGTTTATTTGAATCGATGCTTGCCGGTTGCTGAGCGTCGAGCGCCGCGCCATCAAATAACATCGGCGTAGAAGGTACTGACGCATGTCGCTGTCGCTTTGCGATATGAGCCTCGTAAACATTTGTCGTCATTTGCTCTTTGATGCCGACCAGCTTTTCCCTGTCTGCTTTGCGAGCCCCCTTGCGAGAGTAGCGGAACACCTGAAGTAGTCGCACGAGGTCTGCCCAGTACGGAGGCAGGTCGTTGATTTTCGGTTGCTTCCCTTGCCGGACCATTCGCTCGGCTTGCAGTACCTCTTCTACCGTCGGCCAAGGGTCGCCTAGTGGCATAGGTGGCATAGAAACTCGCTCTTGATAACCTTCGTCGAGATAGTCGAGGACTGACTGTGTGTCTGTCACGTAGAGGTGAAGGCTGCCGACCGCGTGTTTGTAATGCCCGACTTCGACTCCGAGTGAGCGCGCAACGAGTTCTTGCAACATCGTGAACGCGAAGATGTCGTGGGGTAATCCCATGAATGCATCGTTCGAACGCATCATAACCATCGTATGGAGTTGATGGTCTCTGACGGTGAAATGCAGCGTGCACGTGCAAGGGAGGTCTTCGCGCCTCTTCTCAAGGTTTTTGGCGAGGTCCTCTCCATGAAAGAGCTGAATGACGGCTCGGCGAGACGGAGAGCTTGCTTGGAGTGTCCTAATGACGTTTTGTACTTGGTTTGGAGCATTTTCGGAGCCAAACAAGCGCGGGCCGTACGCACCGAAAAGCGTCTCCTTGTCGTCAGAATAATCTGAGTATGTCTTGATGTAATGCTGAATGAAATCTAGTTTGTCGGACCCAGAGAGATACCAAAGAAATTCACCTAAGCAGCTGAAGACGGTGTTCTTCTTTTCGCTTTGGCTTAATCTAGCCCTCGGATTTCTTAACGTTAAAAGCGCGCCGTATATTTCGGTATTGGCGCCTTTCGTGGGAACGATGTCGCCGGCGCCGCGCTTTCTCAGAAGGCGACGATAAACCTTGTTCAGCAGGTCATCGATTGTGTCTGCGGTCACGTACATTTGCGAGAGCGGCACACCAGGCGCCCACTATAGCCTGTGAAGCCGCAAAAGTTTAGACGACGCGAAGCTTTAAAGTCAGTCGAACAGTCTCAACTGAGAGTTTGCTCTTGCGAGCGATTCGTGAAGTTCGAGCTTCAATTGGCGTCCGCGCAAGACGAGCGTGCGTCGGTCAGCCTGCATCGCGCCCCGACTCAGCGCTAAGTCTCTGACTTCGACAGTGACGTCGTAATGCGGCAACGATGCTCTTGCTTGGAACCAACCGCGCCTCAGTCCTAAGGACTTCGCGAAGCCGTGCAGTTCATCAAGCGAATCGGCAACCAAATGGCACCACTGGCGGCCCCGCCACGCAATCCGAGCGTCGTCTACATAGACCGCCAAGGCCTCTCCTCTCAGAAATCTTTTACTTTTACATCTACGTCGTATGGATGATACCCGAAACTCGTTCGAAGTTACTAAACCTTATCTGTTTGCCCTTCGGTTGGAGCGACTTTTTTGCCATCGCGCCAAGCAGGTAGACGGTAGGTTCTTGCTGCAAGGAGAAACCTATCTTGTCGAATCGAAGTGGCACTCCGAACTCACCGGAGCATCCGATATGCTTGCGTTCCACAGGAAGCTTGAGCAGAAAGCCGCCTCGGTACCAGGTTTGCTTGTGAGCAACAGCGGCTTCACCGCGGACGGGTTAGCAGCCTTCGGGCAAGCGTTTTTTTTGGAGGGACTTGGCCTGCTCGACTTGTTGGACAGACAACTGCCCTTGAATCATGTGCTCGAGCGGAAGGTTCGACCTGCCGCAGAATCGGAGCTTCCGTTCGAGCCCGTTTGCGACATTTTCGCGTGAAAAGGCGATGGACGCGCTAACTCCAATGCCGCCGTACTCAAGGCCACCTGCCGGCGCACATGCATAGGGACAAGACGGACGGAACCAGCGCCAGAGCCCGTTGCACGACTAGAGTGCGAGCCTCATCTGTTGGCTGGCAAAGTCGCAAGGCGCCCTCGAAGTCTTGCTGATTGCGACGCCCTCGACGTTGCCCGTGAGGGTGTACAAGCCCACGGCGTGCATTCGCCCGCACTCGGATGGCTGATGCACCCAGGAGGTGTTGATACGGTATCCCTCCTTGCGCAACTCAACAATCCGCGCTCGCGGGTCGACGATGTCGAGAAACCGCATTGCCTCGAGCGTCGTCACCCCTCCGCGAAACTTCATTGCCTGAAGCAGGCGTGCACGCTGATGCGCGGCGGTGTTATCCGGTGAGTTGTCGATGATGCGGCTGAAGGACAGGAAATTGTGCATTCGAAGCAGTAGTAGTCGAGACAAGGCGTATTGTTCGCCTGCCGCCTAAAAACATTGCTACCGAAACACCACGCAATTCGCCTGGAAAATCATCCGGCCAAAATTCAGTCGATTTTGACGCCTATTTTGGCCGCCTCATTCCGATGGGAAGTCGGGCTCAATTCCGGCTTCATGGCGAAGCATGTGCATGAGATTGACGGCCGAGATTGATGTGGTCTCGTCTGGAATACGCTTCGCGAGCGCAAGCATCATTTCAAATATCTCGCTGGTGGTCTGCGGCTCTCGGGCTTGAGAGGAAGCTTTCGGAGGGATGCTGGCCCGGTTCAGCAGCAAGTGCGCAACGTTTTCGCTTTCAGCAATTTGCCGGCGGCTCTTCTCGGCGTGCCGCTTGATGGCGTCACGCTCGTCGTCGGTCAATATTTTCCGGACAGCGCGGTCGTCCGTGTCTTCCCATACCAGAGCAGCGACCGTGGCAATGAACCTGCCCGGAAAGTCGCCGCACATGCCATAGAGCGCGCGAGCAAGATGCAACACGAAATTGCGCCGCTCGCTGAACGAGGGACGTCCCACAGACCGACGGTCGACGGTCGACGCGGCGTCCCGCAGGTTCTTCATCGGGCCGCGAAATCTCTTCTCGAGTTCCGAGGGCACCCAAGACGAATCTTCAGCCGCAAGTTCGGACTCAAAGGCGGCTGCTTTCTTCATCAGCCTGCGGACTTCAGCAGCCGTAGGCAGAGGCTCGGATGGTTCGCGTTCGAAGCAGGCCACGTAAGCGAGCGCGATTTGGGTAACCGCAGCCACCTGCAGCACAGTGCCTTTGCCGAACACGGATTGCTTGAAAAAGCTCCGTACACTGGGGTAGGCCAGAAATCCTTTGAACCAGTCGGAGTCCGCGCGCGCGGCTTGGTGCAGACTCAAGAAGTAGCGAGCTTCCCTGTAGGTCTCGGCCAACCTTTCGTTCGTTTCCAAAATGGTCATGTGATTAGCGGCTCGGACGTGGGAGTCGAATTCGATGTGGAGCTAATTATCGATGAGGCTTATTGGTTGAATTCCGCAGGCATTTTCGCGGTCACCGGAGGCGGCGAACTCACCACGCTGAAGTTCTAATAGTTTCGCTTAAGCCCTGATGCATATGGCGTAAGCGAAACTTGATACTTGCTTAAGTGAAACTTTTCACGAGTCGTTAAGTGAAACTGTTAGAAGCGGCTACACGCAGCCGCCTCCATCGCGTCGCCAACTCCACCGTCACCGACTTCGCCAGATTTCGCGTTTTGCCGACATCGAACTGCAAGGCACCGGGGGGAGTCGCTGACTCACCCGTAAATCCAAGCTATCAATGCAAAGAGCCCCATAAGTTTCTCACCTTATGGGTCCGCTTTTCTCAGGTTATGAGGCTATCTACAAGCAGGGTTCGACGGCGGGGCAATGCGTGTTCAATTTGAGTCCTTAGTGGGCGGTTATTTCTCGTCTCGACGAACCAACAGCGACCTCAACACTGTGGCCGTAGTTCCTGCAGTTGTGACGTCAGTCAGGTGCCGTCATGTGAGCTATCAGAATGCACCCGCCAATAAGTATCTCGGTCGATAGTCGATACTTCCCAAATCTCACCTTATGCCTCCCGCTACACAGCACTCGTGACCGTCGTCGGCGTCGTCGTTGACCTCCCTGGCGCAGGAAGGCCCGATATGCCGGATACAGTGCAGACGCTTACTATGGAGAATCGTTGCTGGCAGCAAGGGGGTGCGTAACATAGGTTGGCCAACGGTTTGCCGCCAGCCGGCAGCCAGGGTGCTCATGTTCGGCGCCCGGATTGGAAACAGGCATTGCAACGGGCGGGTAGCCACGATGGTGATGTTCTGCGATGCCGCGACCCCGGAGATTGGCTGCTTCTGATTTTCGGTTGAGTACCGCGGGTAGTTAGTCGATACCTGTCCAGTTAGTCTGACCGCCGTTCGCGCTGCGCGGAGTCTATACGCAATCGGGGCGCAGATGGCTTGACCTTTGAGTCAGTCGGGCTGAGCATCATGCGGTTACAACGGTGCGGGCAAATCGGGTTGTGCTGGCGCCTCGGCAAAAGCACGCCGCGCCAGGAACACCGAATGTCCCATGCTTTTTGGCTGGGTTGCTCTTCCCTCTGTTCCGTCAGTCAAAACAACGAGCCGACAGTGATTCATACAAATATGCGAGTTTGGACCTGGCGCAACTTATTGAATGTTTCTACACTTCAGCAACTCGTCCCGCCGAAGCTCCCCGTACCCGCGGAGGGGCTGTCAAAGCCGACTGATGTATCATGCGCGTCGCCCGCATGACGCCTCCGGTTAAAGGGCTTCAGCAGCAAAAGACAAGCACCAGACGACCATGCAGACAATGTACGCCTACATCGCGGGTGAAACTCGCGAACTGACCCTACCGCCTGTCACCGATGAAGTGCTACCCGGCATTCAGTGGGGCGCGTTCGACGAGCTGATGACCCCGGCGTATTGGCGAGGGCAGGCATGGCAGCACACGGAAATCGGAACGTTCCGCGATTTCCGTCTTGGCAGGTCTCTGATTGAGGAAGTCGCCGCGTGCCTGCTTGGAGGCTGGGGCATGCCGGCGGAACTAGCACTGGCCGCCTACGCTCGTGTGCGTGAACGCGAACTGTTGCGCCCCGGCGTGAGTGCAATTGAGCTGGAGGAAGCGTTGGCCGAGCCTTTCATTTTCCAGGGGCGCGCGCGCAAATACCGGTTCGCCAGACAGAAAGCCCGCTATCTGAGCGGCTGCCTCACGCGACTGTCCGGGTTCACGCCGTCTGAAGACGACATCGCCTTCAGGGACAGTCTGAACGAGCTGCCGGGTATCGGACTGAAGACTGCGTCGTGGATTGTTCGCAACATGCGTCCGCTTAGTGAGGTCGCGATTATCGACATCCATATCCTACGGGTGGGACGACACTTGGGGCTCTTCCCGGAAGACTGGGAGCCCGACACACACTACCGGAAGCTTGAGGCACGCTTCGTCAGCTTTGCGCGCGCCATTCAAGTGTCCGCGGCAACGCTAGATGGCCTGATGTGGGACCACATGCGGCGCCTTTCGCCAATTCTGAGAAAGGACCGCGCCGGAGCTGATGAGCAGCTTGAACTCTTCGCCGGGCACGCCAGCGTCCATTAGGAACTGCTGCCGACGCTCTGTGCAGGCACCCCCACGACCGCCGACCCGACGGCCAGCAGCTGCCCGCTTGACGGTAACACTGAGACCACGTCGTTGCCAAGGATGCCGAGCGGACAGAAGCCGAGCCCAAAAAGTTCAGCCGTTAGCGCGAGGGTCTGGAGCATTGCGCCTGCGTCTCGCCAGACCAGCGATTCGCTGTTGACGTAGGCGGCCTCGGGTCTTGCCATATCAGCGACCAGAACGAGGAAAGTGCCATTAGCGTCTGGCAGCACGCGCCTGCACCTGGACACCCAGGCGTCGCGTGCGTCCTCGGGAAAGACGAGTTGCTCGAGCGCGAACGCATCAGTGTCGAGTCTCAGCACGCGCGAGTCAGTAAAGAGCATCACCGAAATCGGGTGCAACGCTCCTGCTGAGAGAGACGGGCGTTGACTTCGATTGAGCGCGTCGCCTTCCTTCCGGAACCGGGCTGACAGCGCGAAGTGCAGGGCACTGAGGATTGTATCGAGCGACGCATAACCTAGCTGACGCGTCGAGCGCCGTCCTTCAAAGACTTCAAGAAAAGACTTTTCTGGCGGGGACTGAAGTGTCTTGAACGATTCCCTGTGTTCGACGGGCCACCGGTACGCTACACACGCGCCGTCATCCGACCTCGGCACAGGGTCATCAATACGGGTCAAGCCCAAGCTCCTGGAGGGTTTCGTAATGCTTCCGGCAGCCGCGACACAACCCGCATGCCTCATTCGCCACATGGCACGAGTGTGCCCACGCTAGTACGTCAGGCGGGACGGTTGAAGTCTTGATGAGTTCGGCAGCACTGAGCGAGATAGCAGGTGCCTCCAGTCGGATTGCGCCTTCCTGGCAGACAAGAAGCCGGCCCATCGCCTCGATGAAATGAGGTGTTCCATCTGCATGCGCGCCATCGGTACGCAACGTGCCAATCATCAGCGTGCTGACGTTCAAAGCGACCATCTTCATCGCCGCGAGCGTGACGAGCATCTGGTTGCGAAAAGGCCACCATTCGGAAACCGGAGCGAGCGTCGCCGGCGCTATTCCGGCCATGTCTCCGCTGCCGAGTGCGCTCAGGTCAGCGGTAATCACATGGTGCTCGATACCGAGCGTATCGCACACAGCCGCCGCGGCGCGTGTTTCAGCGTCCGCCGCACGCTGACCGTATGCAATTGTGACTCCTATGTCCGGACGCTTCCAGTACGCAATTGCAATGGAGTCCATCCCTCCGGAAAGCAGCAGTGCCGTTCTCATGCTTTCCACGCCGTGTAATGCAGTGCGGTGACGAAATCCGTGAACACCTGGCTGCCGGTGCCGACAATCATCTTGAGATTTTCTTCAGCTACCGACTGTGCCAGGGCGTAGACAGGCACCCCGAGGGAGCTCGCATAACCAACCTCAAACACGGTACCCGTATCCACACCATCCAGGATTGCAAACACCCTGTCACACGACTTGAGAGCGTCAATGTCGGCCGGCCCAATGTCATGAGCGCGACCAGGACCCACGTCGTGAACCGGAGAGAAGACTTCGAGACCGAGTTCGGTCAGGCAACGACGGGCTTCATCGACCAGCCAGCGCTGTCCCAGATTGAAGAAAGGACTTGCGAGATAGACTCTGCCAGGGACCGTCGAAGCAGGCACGAGTTGCGCCTGCAACAGGCTATCCGGCAACGGGGACGGCAGCCCCATTGTTTCCGCGTAACTGGACACTGCCCGCGACGCAAGCTCGGCTGCTCGCTCCGGGCTCTCACGATGCACAGCCCACCTTGCCGCAAAAATGGCCGCAAACACATCGCCGGAACCAATGGTCCAAACCCCATTGCTTCGATAGGCCGGAATGTGAGACTGACCATCCCGGGTTATCACATAGGCACCGGCTGGCCCGGACTTGACGACAACGACTTCGGCTCCCTTCTCAATGAGCTTTTGTGCAGCCACCGTCGGTTCATCACCACCAGTCATGGCCAGGATTTCGCTGCGATTGGCAACGACCGCCAGATGTGCGGCCTTACTGCCGTTCTGTTCGAATGGTTCGGGACTGAATGCCGACTGCGGGTCGTAGACGCACCATTCGGAGTCAACTTTCCCGCAACCTTCCAGCATCCCGAAGCGTAAGACCGCCTCGGCCGATACCGCTATCGGGGGCCGACGATGAATACGGGCAAGCGGTGGACGAATCACCGGGCTCGACATGCAATGCACGTATTCGAAGGAAAGAGCATCCTTCGTTTCCGCAGTCACCACATCAAAACCATAATTACTGGCGTAGGGTTTGAACGCGACGCCCACGTCCTCTCGAACATACGTGTGCAGCGTTACCCGTTCGACATGGCTCCTGAGCGCTGCCGCCGCCCGACCACCGGAGCCGTAAATGTGGTCCCACTCGGGCCAGATGCACCTTTCGTGGTAGACCCCGCCAACGATGGCAATTTCGCTCATTTGGGGCGTACCAATACCTGACAGGTGCCGCCCTGAATGCCAATTACCTCAGCGACGTACTGTCGGCCATTGAGCATGCACTGGATGAACTGCAGCATGGAGGGCCCCGTAATCGACCCGACGATACTTCCATTCGCTTGTGCTACGAGCCGCTGCGGTGGGCCCGCTTCATAAACCACATCAAGTAAATCGCCACCCCGGACGGCCGTGAGTATTGCTCGATTCACTGAATTGAGGGTAGTCCTTTCACTGATAGCGCATGGGTCCACCGGCACTCCGGCACCGCCACCATCGCCTGCTCCCTTTTTCACCGGCTCCTGAACCGGTGCCTTCTGTACCGGCCGCCAATCCCCACCGCCCCCGCCGCTTCCTGACATTCCGCCCCCTCTCTCAATGGGATAAGCTTCTGGACTATCGACGTACGTTTACCCGTACGTTCATTGCGGTGAATTACTTATTCAAGTCGTGCATCGAGTGTACTTCATTTCATATTGCTCGAAAGTATCTAAACCAGGCAGAATGGAGGAAACCTTCTTTAAAACAAGTCTAGCCTGAGAAACTCTATTTAGCCCGGATTCGCGCATCAGCGTGTGACATACTGCACGCGCACATACTAGTCATGGCTCCTCCCACAAGTTTCTCAACTGCTGCGCCGCGTGCCCGTGGATGGAGAAATTTAACCGTCAAAGTGAAGTGCATTGCGAGGCAAAGTAGAATCATCCTGCTCCCTTCCAGGCCGACGGGCCGAACGCCGGGTACCTTCCCCGGCTGGCGGGGGCTCCCATCCCTGAAGGTTGGCGCGTGAAGGGCGCACATGGCAAACGAGATTGTCCTGTCGGCAGCCACCGAATACGTTGCGACTGCCGACATTCCAGAACTCATCGCGCAAGCCCTGCATCCCGATACGGCAGGACAGCAGTTGACAGTGTCGTACTTCATCAAGTTCGCAGGGCCAGGCTCAACCGGTGAAACTGCCAGGTGGAACGGCTGGCCGATTGATGACGACGACAGGAAGGTGCTGGACCGCATATGGGCCGATATGCCCCGCCTGCCTGACCATCCCACTTCAGATGAGGTTCAACCCTATCTGGAAATGGCGAACAACGCGGAACTTGACTGGATTCTGGATGTTTGCTGGAACAACCCAGAATTAACCTCGACCATTCTTCGCTTCGATGCCGAACGAGAGCATCGGAAAGCCATCGTGTCTGCTGTTCGCAATGGTGCTCTGAAGGTGGTCGCACCTCACACGCGTTTACCTACCGATGAGTATCAGCCGAACTCCCAGGTATCAGTCGAGGAGCTAACCCGATACGTGGCGCAATTCACGATTGCTGTACGAACGACCTCTAACCGAGATATGGCGTCTGCCGCGCCGCAACTGGCCAGGAGGCAACAGACGGAACAGGAAAGCCCGTTTGTCTTTCCGCCAAAGCTCCTCAAGCTGTCGTTGTGGGACTTAGCCTGCCTCCACACCGGACAGAACGCCACTGACGACAGGCCAACCAACGAGACGCGCCATAAGCTCGCTGAACTCGTTCAGTCTGTGTATGGCCGCAGACTATGGGTGGAATGGCCACCAGGCACGGATTTCGACTTTGTGTCCGGTTTTGTGCCTACCGCAGCCAATGCTCGAGTCGACACCGATTGGCGCGAGCTCGACCGAATAACCGTTCGACGCGAGGATTGGGAACGATACGAAGACGAAATGCAGCGGGAACTAGCCCAGAGGTCGGAGTTGATACAGGAGCAGGTTACGCTCTGGGAGCGCCGCCAGCCTGCGAACCTGTTCGCCGGCGACGGATTCAGCGAAGAGTTGCTTCAACTGACGACTCTCAGCAAGTATCTGGAGTTCGAGACGTGGACGCCGGAAACCGCTGCGCTTCTGGTTTCCGGTATCCAGGCACATATCCCCTGCGACGAGATACCTTCGAAAGGAGCAATGGGCCTGGATAACTGTTTCATTATCGGCACTCAAGACCCGTTCCATCAGGCACGATGGGTTCTGGAACTCTGGCGCAGTCGCGAGAATCCGCCGATAAGAGTGCGGCCCATGGATTTCATTGCGTGGTGCAAGACCAAAAATATCGACACTTCGTGGCTCAGGGCGGTCGAGGAAAACGTCAGAAACGTCAAGGCGAACGTAGCCTATGGCACTCCAACAACAAATGCTTTTTCCGCAGATGACCGTCGGCGGTTTCTGGATGCTCAATATTGGAATGAGCAAGAGTTGTTGGCGCTTTGCTTGGGTGTGCCCAAATACGCCGACGTCGACGATATCGCGCCCGAAGCCGAACGCGAGGACACTCGAACTCGAATCAGCGCTGCGATTCAGTCCGGCCAGCTCCCTGCGGAGCGAAACCCGAGCGCTGGTTATGGAGAGGCGGTCTACGGTGGCATCTGGCGTATCGAACCTGCCCGTGCTGTGCGATGCGCACTCGGCAACTTCGACAGGCTTCCTGATTGGCTTACCGATAGCCAATTGCAACAAATCTTCGCGATGCAAGAGGCCGAAAAGCAGGCCGCAGGCCGCTACACTCTCCGCGAAGCAGCGAAAGCGATTGCCGGAACTGGCGAACGATTCGAGGCGTTGGAAGCGAAATTGTGTGGGGCTGCCGAACGTCGAGAGCTTCCTGTGCACGGTCCAGGCGAGCGGGCACGGTATGAATACACGAACGGCAGGTGCGCTCGCCCGTTTTATGAGGAAGCTCATTGGGACGACCTGAACACATGGCTCGAGAAGAACGAGCCGCGCATCATGTTTCGATTCCCTTCGCCCGCAGCCAGGAAAGCCACGCCGACTGCAGCCTCGATTCAAGAGACACCAGAACAATATCGGCAGCGCGCTATTGCGGTACTCGATAAGCACAACGGAAACAAGACAAAAGCGGGAGAAGAGCTGGGCATTTCGCGCCAGCGTGTCGGTCAACTGGTAAAGGAAAAATCGCAGGCAGGACGCGCGGCGACCAACCCGAACGACCCCTTTAACAGGACCACGCTACCTCGTAAAAAGCGGACATAGAGTTACCGCACCCCCCTTGCGTTCGCACCGCGAGGCCTTGCGCAATCACTGGCGGAGCCTTATGCCATATGGGCTTGCTGGAACCGCTTGTCGCAAGTGGTGCTTGCGCACCGATTCTTCGCATCGTCAATCAACGAACCGCACTTTGCGGAAAGGAACGAGACGATGCAACCCACCCAGTTTGAACTACTAGCACGGCCCGCCTTCAGGCCCACCTGGCCCGCCAGCAACACGTTACCGGCTGAGGCACTGGCGAGGCTACTGACCGGCGAGCGCCTGACCCAACCCGCGTTCGGCACGAACCGGTGGCGCCTCGCCGCATACATCAAGCAACTGAAGTACCTCGGCTGGCCGGTGGAAGCTACCTTGGTTCGTTATCCCGAGCGCGCCTACCCAATTGCGCAGTACTGGCTCCCCAACGACATCATCATGAAGGTTCGTGCGTTGCGGAGTGCCGCATGACGAACGCGTTCGACGAGGTGGAGTGACAGACGGTGACGCGGCACCGGGTCAAGGGAACCAGCGCCGACTGAGGTCGGCGCCGAAGCTAGGCACGGATGCCCACCTACAACAGGCGAGTCTGGCACCAAAAATCTGGCGATAGGTGGGGGGTGAATTTGGCCTGAAAAGTTGGTGTCCCAAGCACATCAACTAGAAGCGTTTCCGCCTTATGCCACGGTGATTAGCGAGGAGACCCACCCCCCTCGCGAAACGGTTTTAACCCCCAGACGAGAAACGTTTCTTTTTCTCAAGGACAAACGGGGGCACCGATCTGCGCTCTACGACTCTACCGTCACAGACTTCGCTAAATTCCGCGAAAACTCCACGCCCCGTTAACAGCATCCGCCAACTGACCCGAATCCCGTTTGAGGAATCCACGGGTCAAACGCAAGCTGAGTCCACATGGTGAAAATTCTATGACTGACTTTATTCTCGCATGACGGACTTTATTCTCTCGGATCAGGCCCGTCGATCCCTTGGCACCTCCCTCAACGATTTACTTGACATCTAAAATATCGAGGACTAAATTACCTAACAGATTGCAACCGGAGTGGCAGCATG
>Ga0302220_10000121_pt1 | contig 71318 bp, 47 predicted proteins | sample II_Palsa_E1_3_FD_194572 | JGI IMG/M metagenome (GOLD analysis project Ga0302220, IMG submission 194572) | Peat permafrost microbial communities from Stordalen Mire near Abisko, Sweden - II_Palsa_E1_3 | ecosystem: Environmental > Terrestrial > Soil > Palsa > Peat permafrost | place: Sweden...
CCGGCGGCACCATTCCCGACACGGCCGATTACAAGGTCGTGCTGGAGCCGCAGGCGATCATCGTCGGCACGGTGAACGAGGATTTTGCGGTCGAGAGCATGGCCGGTGACATTTTCCAGCTCGGCAACACCAGCTATCGCATCCAGCGCGTGGAGCGCGATCGCCTGCGCGTGGAAGACGCGCGCGGCGCGCCGCCGAGTATCCCGTTCTGGCTGGGTGAAGCGCCGGGGCGCAGCGCCGAGCTGTCGTTCGGCGTGTCGCGCCTGCGCGGCGACATCGAGGCACAGCTCGACGCGGGCGGCGTACCGGCCGCCCTGAATTGGCTGCGCGACCAGCTGCAGTTGAACGGCGAGGCAGCGCAGCAGCTGGTCGACTATCTGGCGCGCGCCAAGGCCGCGCTCGGCGCGCTGCCGACGCAGTCCACGCTGATCCTGGAACGCTTCTTCGACGAGTCCGGCGGCACCCAGCTGGTGATCCATACGCCGTGGGGCAGCCGCGTCAATCGCGCCTGGGGGCTGGCGCTGCGCAAGCGCTTTTGTCGCCAGTTCAATTTCGAGCTGCAGGCGGCGGCAACCGAGGATGCGATCGTGCTGTCGCTGTCGACCAGCCACAGCTTTCCCTTGGAAGAGGTGGCGCACTACCTGCACTCGAACACCGCCGAGCAGGTGTTGATCCAGGCCCTGCTCGATGCGCCACTGTTCGGCGCGCGCTGGCGCTGGAACGCGGTCACCGCGATGGCGCTGCCGCGTTTCGCTTCCGGCAAGAAAGTGCCGCCGCCGCTGCAGCGGATGAAGAGCGAGGATCTGCTGGCCTCGGTATTCCCCGATCAGGTCGCCTGCCTGGAAAACATCGTCGGCGAGCGTGAGGTGCCCGAGCATCCGCTGGTCCGGCAGACCATGCACGACTGCCTGCGTGAGGCGATGGACGCCGATGGCTGGCTCGACGTGTTGCGCGCGATGGAAAGCGGCGAAATCCGCATCGTCGCGCGCGATCTGACCGGCCCCAGCCCGCTGGCTGCCGAGGTGCTGAACGCCGCGCCGTACGCCTTCCTCGACGACGCGCCGCTGGAAGAGCGCCGCACCCAGGCCGTGCAGTCGCGCCAGTGGAACGGCGCCGACAGCGCCGACGATCTGGGCCGGCTCGACCCGGAAGCGATCGCCGCGGTGCGCGACGAGGCGTGGCCGCAGGTGCGCAATGCGGATGAAATGCACGAGGCGCTGAATGTGCTGGGCTTCGTCACGGCCGACGACATCGTCGCGAACGCAGATTGGGACGCGTGGCTGCAGGCACTTGCCAAAGCCCATCGCGCCACGCGGCTGACGCTGGCGCCGGACAAGCATGTCTGGACCTGCGCCGAAAACCTGCCGCTGTGGCAGGCGCTGCATGCTTCCACAGTGATGCGGCCGGCTATTGCCGCGCCCGCCGAACAGGCGACACAGGCGTGGACCCGCGACGATGCGCTGCTCGAACTGGTGCGGCATCGTCTGGGCGGACTTGGCCCGGTCACCGCGCACGTGCTGGCACAGTCGCTGGCGGTCGATGTCGGCGAGATCGATCTGGCGCTGACGCGGCTGCAGACCGAGGGCTACGTGATGCAGGGCCGCTTCACGGCGGCCTCGACCACCGACGATGCCGACGGCCTCGAATGGTGCGAGCGGCACCTGCTGGCACGCATCCATCGCTACACGCTGGGACGACTGCGGCGCGAGATCGAGCCGGTCAGTCGACGCGAGCTGATGCGCTTTCTGTTCGACTGGCAGCACGTGTCCGCTGCCGCGCGACTCAATGGGCCCGATGCGCTGCACGCCACGCTGAGCCAGCTGGAAGGTTTTGAAGCCGCCGCCGGCGCTTGGGAATCGGAGATCCTGCCCGCGCGCGTTGGCGACTATTCGATCAGCTGGCTGGACGACCTGTGCCGTGCCGGACGCATCGGCTGGAGCCGGCTGCGCGCGAGCAGTGGCACGGCCGGTCGCAGCGGCGGCCCGGTACGCAGTACGCCGATCGTACTCCTGCCACGGCGCAGCATGGCCGTCTGGACGTCCGTCGCCAACAGTGTCGATACGCAGGATGCGCTGCTCTCTTCCCGCGCCCAGGCCGTGGCCGATGCGCTGCAGGCTCAGGGCGCGCTGTTCTTCGACGAGCTGATGAGCGCTACGCGACTGCTGCGCACCGAAATGGAAGACGCGTTGGGCGAACTCGTCGCCGCCGGTCGCGTCAGCGCCGACAGCTTCGCCGGCATGCGCGCCTTGCTGCTGCCCGCGGCCAAGCGCGACGCGCACCGGCACCGCCGCATGCGTCGGCACGCGCTCAACGGCATCGAGGACGCGGGGCGCTGGTCGCTGGTGCGCATAAATAGTCTTCGCCCCTCTGGGGAGAAGATGCCCGACAGGGCAGATGAGGGGCGGGTGCTTGCGGGGTCGCCTGCAACAGAGCAGGCTTCGATTCCAACGCGCAGCAAACGTGCTTCCCTCACCTCAATCCTCTCCCCGCCGGGGAGAGGAAGCGATGGCGGCGCTTCTCGCCATGTTGATTCCATGGAAGCAACGGAACACATCGCACGCACGCTGCTGCGCCGCTACGGCGTGGTGTTCTGGAAGCTGCTGGAGCGCGAGGCGCCGTGGCTGCCGCCGTGGCGGGAATTGCGGCGGGTGTATCAGCGGCTGGAGGCGCGCGGCGAGATTCGCGGCGGCCGTTTCGTCGAAGGCCTAGTCGGCGAGCAGTTCGCCCTGCCCGAGGCTATTGCGCCGCTGCGCGCGGCGCGCAAGCGCGTCGACGCGAATGAACTGGTCTGCCTCAGCGGTTGCGACCCGCTGAATCTGGTCGGCACCGTGCTGGTCGGCGATAAGGTGCCGGCGCTGGCAGGCTCGCGCATGCTGTACCGCGACGGCATGGCGATCGCCGCGCTGATCGCGGGCAAGGTGACGCCGTTGATCGAGCTGTCCGGTGTGGAACTGCAGCAGGCGCAGCAGGTGCTGCTACGCCATGCGCTGCCTCTGACCGACAGTATGGCCGCCCAGCAACAGCAGCAGTAAACGCCATGCCCAGCCACCGCGCGACTCAAAGCTTGAGATACCGGCGTCGTCGATCCATCGCGTAAACGATCAGCCACCACATCCCCACGAACGCGAGCGCCCAGGCCAGCGACGCCACATAGGCGCCGACCAGCGGCGTCAACGGATCGGCAAACAAGTAGCGATACAGCGGCTCCTGCCAGCCCAACGCCGGCAGCACGATCTGCATCAGCTCGGAGCCGGCGTAGGCGGCGATCGCGTTGATGCCGAAACGCCGACCCAGCGGCGGCCAGCCGTAGCGATCGATCAGCACGTGGAAAAGCAGCAGCGCCAGCGTCGACCAGCCCGCGCACCACAGCACAAACGACGGCGTCCACAGGTTCTTGTTGAGCGACTGCCACAGCGCCCACAGCGCACCGAGCAACAGTGCGCCGACGCCGGCGATCAGTAGCGTTCTCGTACGCCCCTGGCGCAGCCAGCAACCTGCGCGCAGGCCGAGCAGCGCGGTCGCCAGCGAGGGCAGCGTGCCCAGCAGACCTTCGGGATCGTGGCCGCGGCCGCTCGCCGGGTCGATCAGATAGACGAAACGGCCAAACACCGCGCTGTCCACGCGGCTGGTGATATTGACCCACGGCGCCAGCGAACCGCCCCACCACAGCAGCGTGGCGTAACCGACCAGGAGCAGCGCAATCGCCGCCCACTGCGTGCGCGGTCTGGTGTAAATCGCCAATAGCGCCACAGCCGCGAAGCAGACGCCGATCCGTTGCAACACGCCGGGGAAGCGCAGGTGCGCGCCGGGCATCAGCAGCCACGCCAGCCCGTTGATCGCCACGCCCAGCGCAACGATGCGCAGCGCACGCCACAGTGCCGCACGCATCAACGGACCATGCGGGGCGCCCTGATCCAGTCGCGGCAGCAGGCCCAGCGCCACCGAAACGCCGACGACGAAGAGGAAGGTCGGAAAGATCAGATCGGTGGGCGTACAGCCGTCCCACACGGCATGATCCAGCGGCGCATACACGTGACTCCAGTCACCCGGATCATTCACCAGCAGCATCGCTGCCACGGTGCAGCCGCGCAGCGCGTCGAGCGATGCCAGTCGCTTCATCGCCACGCGCATCAATGCACCGACGGCGTTTTTTCTTCGCCAAGCAGACTCACGCGATCGAGCGCATACAGGTCACCGTCGATCGGCGCCGTGTAGATCAGGCATAGCGCATGCGAGCCGTGCGCCGCCGGTAGCGCACCGTCGAGCGCAAAGCGTCGCGTGCTGCGCGCCGGATCAGGCAGCGGCAGCGTGGCCAGCACCGCGCCGTCGCAGCGATCCTGATGCACCACCAGCTCGCCAAAGGGCGTGCTGTGCGGACGCGAAACCACCAGCTTGGCATCGTGCGCCAGCTGATAGTTGCGCGGTAGCTGCACGCCATCGACATGGATACGCGCGATGCCGTCCATCGGCGTGGCCGGATAGAGCTGGCAGCTGTCGAACACGTTGATGCTGTACACCGGCGCAAGCGACGTGGCATCAGGCATCGGCTGGACACGCAGGCGAAAGTCGCTGCCGGGACAGTTCGGCATGGCGTTGCCGTCAAGGCTCAGCAAGCCGGGCCGATCAAACCTGCGCTGACGCGGCGAAGCCAGCAGCAGGCCATTGCTGCTGAAGGTCGCTGCGCGCACGGTCAACGGCAAGTTCACCGCCAGCGGCGTGCGATACAGCGGCGAAGCCAAGGTCGGCATGCTGCCATCCAGCGTGTAATGCAGGTCGCCGCTTTTCGCCTGGTTAGCCAGCGTGATCTGCGCTTGGCCTGTCTTTAAAGCGGCGATGCGATCGACGGTGATGTCCGGCGCAAACGCGCTGTCGGCATAGCCGATGTGCTGTTCGCGGTAGCGCGCGAACTGCGCCGGCAGGCGCGCAAGAAAACTGCGCCAGTCGCGCGACTGGGCCGGCGACCAGTCCACTTCGCTCAAGGCATCGAGTCGCGGAAAGATCGCGTGCTGCACATGCGCGATGGTTGGCATGTGCTCCGTCCACAGGTTGCCCTGCGCGCCCAGCACGTGCGATGCCTGCGCTGCGTCGAGCGCCTTGGGCACCGGCTCAAAGGCGTAGACGCTGGCCAGATCGCGAACCGGAATACGCCCCGCATTTTCATCGGTTCGATCGCTCTGCAGCTGATCCAGATACAAATCCGGCGACGGCGACAGCACGACATCGTGGCCCTGCTTCGCCGCGTCGATCGCACCCTGCATGCCGCGCCACGACATCACCGTGGCATCGGCCGGCACGGCACCGTCAAGAATTTCGTCCCAGCCGATCAAACGACGGCCGTGGGCTGACAGATAGCTGCCGAGCTGGCTGACAAACCAGCCCTGCAGCGCGTCCTCATCCTTCAGGCCCAGCGCACGCATTTTAGCCTGTACGGAGGGCGAAGCCTTCCACTGATCCTTGACCGCCTCATCGCCGCCGATATGGATGTAGTGCGAGGGGAAAAGCACCATCACTTCATCGAGCACATGGTCCATAAAGGTAAACGTGGCGTCGTCGACGTTGTAGAGATACGGATGCACGCCCCAGTCCTCGGACACCGGCGGCTGCTTGCCGGTCACACCGAGGAACGGATACGAGGCGACCGCCGCCTGCGCGTGGCCGGGCATGTCGATTTCCGGTACTACGGTGATGTAACGCGCGGCGGCGTAGGCGACGAGCTGACGAATCTGATCCTGCGTATAGAAGCCGCCGTAACGCGTTGGCTGGCCATCGCGTCCGGCATCGATGGGCGTGCGCCATGCACCGACGCGGGTGAGGTCCGGATAACGCTTGATCTGGATGCGCCAACCCTGGTCGTCGGTAAGATGCCAGTGGAAGGTGTTGAGCTTGTGCTGGGCCATCTGGTCGAGCACGGTTTCGATCTCGGCAATGCTTTGCATGTGCCGCGCGGAATCGAGCATCAGCCCGCGCCAGACGAAGCGCGGCTGATCGCTGATATGCATGGCCGGCACGCTCACCGGGCCGTGGTTTTCATCCGGTGTGAGCAGCTGCGCCAGCGTCATCGCACCGTAGAAGAGGCCGGCATCGTCGCGTGCGCTGATGCGAATGCCCTGCGGCGTGATGTCGAGCGTGTAGCCTTCGGCGTTCGTCACCGCAGCCTTCGGCTCACGCAGCAGCACGATGGCTTTCGGCGAAGTGATGTGTTCTTCCACACGAAGATGCAGGCCGCGATTTTTGTCGATCAGGCCAGCCAGATAGTTCGCGGTCCGACGAGTCGATGCATCGCGATCCGCCACCACGATCGGCGTCTGCGTATCAACACCGAATACGCCGTCGGCGTTGCTGATCTGCGCCGGCAGGGGAATCAGCGCGGGCACCGTCGCCGGCGGGGATGCATAAGCCGAAACCATCGCCCCGCAAAAACCGAGACAGACAACAAGACGTGCAAGATTCATGGCGTGTCTCTACGGCGGCAGCTGCGGTTGCGGCCGCTCCGCTGAACGGCCGAATCTGTCCTTCATGCTCCCCCTAAAAAAAGGGACCTGGCAAGCGTGCCAGGTCCATGGGGGGAAGAAACCTTCAAAGAGAGCCTGAGGATGAAACGTTACGGGTGGATCAGAACTTGAAGTGCCCCGTGAGCATGAACTCACGACCGGTTGCGTACTCGTCGGCCAGCTGGGTACGGGTGCCGAAGTACTGGTAGTAGGTAGAATTCAGCAAGTTGAGCGCGTCCAGCGAAACCGAGAAGTTCGTGTTGAACTTGTAGCCGACCGAAGCATCTAGCTCCTTGAAGCTACCGGTATAGGTATCCGGCGCGCCGGCCACATAACCGCCGGCAAGGTAGCTGCTGCGCCAGTTATAGGAAACGCTGGCGCTGTACGGACCTTTCTCGAAATACGGTGCGAGGTTGAACGAGTTCTTCGAGTTGTACGGCAGCGGACCGTTGCTGTCGGTATGCGAATCGGAGTAGGTGTAATTGGCGCGTATGCCAAAGCCGCTGTCGCCGAAGGCCTGCTGAAAGCTGATCGCGGCTCCCTTGACCGTGGCACGACCACCGTCAACGGGTGTGCTGACGTTGTACTGGCAAACGCCCGTGGCCGTACATTGACCATCAGCAACGTAGCCCTGCGCAATCGGCGTATCGCCGAAGGTCAGCCACGAGCCGTTTTGACGCGTCTGTATTTGCGCAGCGTTGACCACGTAATTGAGGACGTTCTTGTAAAAGCCGGATACGGCAACGACTGACTCGTCGTTGAAGTACCACTCTGCCGACATATCGAAATTGATTGAACGATAAGGCTTGATATTGGGATTACCGGCGGTGCCCGTGAGCACGGTATCGTTGGCTTCGAAGTACGGCGCCAGTTCGTTGTACGGCGCATACGCTACCGTTTCCGATGCCGCGCCACGCAGAATAACGTCAGGCGTCACGTTCCACGCGATGTTGAAGGCGGGCAGAAGATTGTTGTGCGTGCTGCTTTGCCCGACGTAGCCAAAGCCGGCCGGATCATCACATGCATAGGAGCCGGTGGCCGCGGCGCTGGCGTAGCAGCTGCTTGGCTGGTCATAACCGAAAGCGGTCGTTTTCGTACTGACATAACGCACGCCGAGATTGCCGTGCACTGCATCGTTGCCGAAGTTGGCCTGCAGGTACGCGGACCGGTTTTGCTGCTGGACGTTGAAGGTGTTGTTCCAGGTGTCCACCGGGTCGTTCGCCTGCAGGGCATTGCCACTGTTGAGCACGGCGTTGTAGATGGAATCGAAGCCAGCCGTTTGAACGTGGCTAATCGTGCTGCCACTCAGGCCGATGGCGTGCGCACCGCTGAGGTGGGTCAGGCCGCCGTAACCGATCTCGTTAAGCGTCTGGTTGGCCGGCCCGGTAAGAATCAGCAGGCTCTGACTTTCCCAATGCGAGTCGTAGCGCGCACCGACTAAAATCTGATTGAGGAAGCCATCGAAGTCTTTCGTAAAATCCAGCTGCGCATACGAGTCGCGCGACCTGTAGGGCTTGTAGCCGATGTTGCCGCCGTAGTTGTTGTCCGCCCAGTACGAAGGATTGTTGGCCGTCGACGGATCGGTAAAGTTGAAACCTTTATTGAGGTTCCAGTCGAAACCGCCGCCGTAGTAGATCTCCTTGAACGCCTGGGTCAGATCGTTCTTCGAGTTGCTCACGCCGAGCTGGCCGCCAAGGCTCCAGCCATCGCCTTTGTAAACGCCGCGCCAGTCGATGCCCTTGGTCGTTACCGTTGAAGAGCGCGCCTGGGTATCGGCATAGGTGTCGGCCGTGCTGGTGCAGGACGTCGTGCTGAAGCACGGCGTGCCCACCTGGGTGCCCGAGGTAATGATGCCGTTCGGGCCTTCCTTCAACGACGTGATGCCCGCCGGATTGCCGAGCTGGAACGGATACATCGACTCGTTGAGGTTATCCAGGCTGTCCTTCATGTACATCAGGCTGAGCGTGCTGTCGAAGTTCTCGTTCGGCCGGTACTGCAAATTGATTAGCACGCTATTGCGCTTTTCGGTTTGCTTGAAGCTGGCGGCGTTGGTTTCCTGCGGAATTTCGTCGGTCCCTTTGATGGCTCCCGAAGCAACTTCTGCGGCGACCGCTGGATTGCTGCCAGCGATACTCGACACCGGGGTGTAGCCGAACACCTCAAGCCCCTGGCGTGAAGTCGTTTGTTCATAGTGCTGCGCCGAGATGTCAGCACCGAAGGTCTTTGCGTCGTTGTGCCAGCTATAGAAAACGGACGCATCCGGCTGGCTGTTTTTCGTCATGTCGTTGTAGTTCAAGCCGTACGAGCCACTGACTGTATTCGAAGGAACATCCAGCGGCTGCCGGGTATGCATAATCACCGTGCCGCCAAGGCTTCCCTCGGGCAGGCGCGCCTCGGGGCTTTTGTAGACTTCCAGCTTGCCGAGGATTTCCGGCGGCAGCAGCGAGTAGTTGAAGCCGCGATTCGGGCTGTCACCGTAAAGCCAGAGCGCCTGCGCCACCGGATGGCCGTCCAGATAACTCAGGTTGAGGCTGGGATCGATACCGTCGATGCTCACACGCTGGGTGGCGGGCAGACTGCGATCCAGCGTGACGCCGGGGATCTGCTCCAGCGCTTCGGCCACGTTGGTGGCGGGGAATTTGCCGATGTCTTCTGCGGTAATGGCATCCAGGATCGCGTCGGCATTGCGCTTGGTATTCATCGACGCCTGCAGGCTGGCGCGGATGCCGGTGACGGTAACGCCGACGAGATTCGTGACTTTTTTCGCGCTGGCCTCTTTCGCTTGCTCGGTGTTTGCCGGCGCGTTTGTTCCGGGCTGGGCCGAAGTGTCCTGCACGGATGTCGTCGCCGTTGCGGCGGCCGGTGTGTTTGCAGGTGTACCGTCGGCGGCAAACGCCGCAGCCGACACGCACAGGCTGGTGATGATGCTGGCGGCAAGCAGTGTCTTGCGATAATTCATGATGTCCTCCCCTCAGAGGTGATGCGAATCAAGACCGGCGTGGTGCGCGGTATTGGGCTGGTTTGCGTAAGTCCCTGGTTTACGTAAGTCCTGCGATGCATTTGCGGCTTGGCGCCGTGTTACCTGATTGCGTATTGCCCGACCTCGTGTTTCCCCATCGGATGCATGTCACTCTTTATGTCGCCTGCGCCTCATGCGCCTTGTCCAGAAACCAGCCTGCGGCACCAATGACACCAAGCTGGCCGTGCTCGATCAGTCGTACGGACACCTGTTGCAGATAGGCCTGCATCACGCCCTTGTTGAAGTAGCGTTCGGCGAACGTGCTTTTCTGCAGAAAAAACTGGATCTGCGGCAGAATTCCGCCGGCCAGATAAACGGCGCTGGCGCGATACAGCAGCACCAGATCGCCGACAAAGCTGCCGAGCAGGCCGCAGAAGACATTGAGCGATTCCAGCGCCGCTTCGTCGCTGCCGGACAGCGCCGCGCCGGTGATCTGCGCTGGCGTCTGCAGGTGCGGTTCGCTATGGCGCAGTTCGCACAGCACGCGATAAAGCCTCGACAGACCGGGGCCGGAAAGTATGTCTTCGTAAGACACGTAGGGTCGGTCGCGACCCAGCAGGCGCAGGATTTCGATCTCGCGCTCGGTACCGGGCGCCAGAGCTACCAGCCCCGCTTCCGTGGGCAACACATGCGCGTGCGGCTGGCCCGGCAGCAATACCGCGGCACCCAGCCCGGTACCCGGACCCATCACCAGCACCGGACCGGCAGCGGGCGACTGAGCGGCTTCGATGATCGGCTGCGTCTCAGCGACGTCGACGAATTGCGTGGCGTAAGCGACCGCTTCGAAATCATTGATGACGACAAGCTCGCCGATATTCAGACCCTGGCGAATCGGGCCGATAGGCACGGGCCAAGGCAAGTTCTCGTTGACGATGACGTCGTCCAGCACGTAACCGGCAGAGGCAAGCACGCAGCGATCGACATGCGGCGCAAGGGCGGCATGCGGCGTGCTGGCCAGCTGGGCAATAAAGTCCTGCAGCATCGCGACCAGGCTCGGCCACTCGGTACAGTTGTAACGGTGGTAATGCAGCACGTCGACCGGCGTTTTACCGACAGCGCCGCCGATCACCAGACCGATACGCGCATGCGTGCCGCCGACGTCAGCCGCAATGAACGGCCGGTTCAATGCATCGGCCGTCGGGCGTGATACGGCGTTCGCCGATCCAGGCGGCAATGCGGCCGCCAACGACGATGCATCGCGCTGATTAACGATTTCCCCCACTCCGTTCTCCCGACGACGGTAGGGCCTTGTCCGACCGGCGGCGAACCACCGCGGGTCATGTGAGGCCTCATTTGACGGAGTCTGTCGTCAAAATGACAACGTTGTCAACTACCCGCAAAATTTAACTTTTCAGCCCGCCCTGATGCCGTGCTGCCGCGCCGTTGGCCAGCGTCGGAGCCGGAGAAACCTGCCTTCAAATGGCCGTGTAGCCGGCTAAACGCGGGAAGAACCCTAGCCGTAACCTCCTGTCTTGGCCCTGGAAACAGAGCGTGATCGTGTTCAGGCGGTTTCGTTTTTCAAAAAACAAACAGGCTTTTGTGCGACGCGAATTGACAACGATGCACTTTCAGGACAATAAAGAGACATTCGTAATGCGCCGACGGGGGTTGTCGCTGCAGGACGAAGCGATCCGACACGATCACTCCGATCACGTCATTCTGATCAAAGCATCCCGGGGAGAATCATCGATGGCAGCGACACTGACGGCGGCTCCAGCCGCGCGCACAAATTTCGGACCGATGATGATTATCGGCATGCTTTTTTTTATTTTCGGCTTTGTCACGTGGCTCAACGGGCCGCTGATCACCTTTGTAAAACTGGCCTTTCAGGTTGACGATTTTTACGCCTTCCTGGTGCCCTCCGCGTTTTATCTGTCGTACTTTTTCCTGTCGCTGCCGGCCTCGCTGGTGCTTCGTCGTACCGGCATGAAAAAGGGCATGGCGCTTGGCCTTTTTGTGATGGCCGTGGGCGCACTGCTGTTTGGCCAGTTCGTCAGCATGCGGGTGTTTTCCGGCGCGTTGACCGGGCTGTTCGTTATCGGTGCCGGGCTTTCGCTGCTGCAGACGGCGTCGAACCCGTACATCAGCATTCTCGGCCCGATCGACAGCGCGGCGCAGCGCATTGCCTTCATGGGCATCTGCAACAAGGTGGCCGGCATCCTCGCGCCAATATTGATCGGCACGCTGGTGCTGCACGGCATCGGCGATCTCGATCAGAAGGTGAAGGCGGCCGATCCGGCCGCGCGCGAAGTGCTGCTCAACGAATTTGCCTCCCGCATTCACGCGCCGTATCTGGTGATGGCCGGCGTGCTGGTGCTTCTGGCGATCTGGATTGCGCGTTCTTCGTTGCCGGATATCGAAGCCTCCTCGGCCAACAGCACGCCGGCACGCGCCGGCGATGCGACGGCATCGCGCGGCATCATGCACTTTCCGCATCTGTGGCTGGGCGTGCTGTGCCTGTTTGTCTACGTCGGCGTCGAAGTGATGGCTGGCGACGCGATCGGCACCTACGGCGCAGGCTTTCATCTGCCGCTGGATCAAACCAAGTTCTTCACCGCCTTTACGCTGGGCGCGATGCTGCTGGGCTATGTGGCCGGCCTGCTGCTGATTCCGAAAATTGTTTCGCAGCAGCGTTATCTGGCGATATCGGCGGTGCTTGGCGTGCTGTTTTCGATCGGCGCCTTTCTCACGCAGGGCTACGTGTCGGTCGGCTTTGTCGCTTCGCTGGGCTTTGCCAACGCGATGATGTGGCCGGCGATCTTTCCGCTGGCGATCAAGGGACTGGGTGCGCTCACCGAGCGCGGTTCAGCGCTGCTGATCATGGCGATTGCCGGCGGCGCCGTCATACCGCAGCTGTTTGTGCACCTGAAGGAGCACGTCGATTTCCAGCTCGCCTTCATGCTGCTGATGGTGCCTTGCTATCTGTACATCCTGTTTTACGGCCTCGCCGGTCACCGCGTTGGCCAGCGCCAGTAAGCCTTTTGTTTGTGACGCGGTCGCTCCGGTCATGGCCATAGGCTAGGATGCACGACAACACCGCACGCCGCGTGCGGTGTTGTCGGCGCAGCGGCGCTGCCATCATGGTTGGCGAACGAGGTTTTACGGTTGCGTAGTTCCACTATCAAGGATGTTGCGGAAAAGGCCGGCGTTTCGCTGAAGACCGTTTCGCGCGTGATCAATAACGAGCCTTCGGTCCATGCGAAAACGCGCGCGAAAGTGCAGCGCGAGATCGATGCACTGGGCTATCAGCCCGACCCCTCCGCGCGCAGTCTGCGCAGCACCCGCGCCTATGCCCTGGGCTTGGTGTACGACAACCCCAACGCGCACTACATCATCAATATGCAGCGCGGCGTGCTGTCGGCATGTCGCGCCGGCGGCTTCGGCCTGCAGATTCATCCCTGCGATTCGTCATTGCCCACGCTGGCCGATGAACTGTGCGAACTGGCACGCCGCTCGCGGCTGGCCGGCCTGGTGCTGGCGCCGCCGATGTCCGAGCAGCCTGACCTGATCCGCACGCTGACCGAAGCAAAAATTCCGTTCATGCGCATCATCTCGGCCCGGCAGGATCCGCAGGATGGTTATCCCTGCGTCTATGTTGATGACCGCGATGCGGCGTATGCCATCACCGAACACCTGATCCAGCTCGGCCATCAGCGCATCGGTTTTCTCTGGGGCGGACGCGAGCATCGCTCCAGCCCGGAGCGTTACCAGGGTTACGAGAATGCGCTGAAGGATTACGGCATCGCGCTGGATCGCAAGCTGATCCTGCCCGGCGACTTCACCTTCGACGACGGTTTTCGCGGTGCGCGCAAGTTGCTGGCATTGAAAGAGCGTCCCACCGCTATCTTTGGTTCGAACGACGAAATTGCCGCCGGCGTGCTGGCCGCGGCGCACTCGGACGGCATCAATGTGCCGTACGAATTGTCGATCGCCGGCTTCGAAGACAGCCCTTTTTCAAAACAGTCCTGGCCGGCGCTGACCACCGCGCGTCAGGCCACCGAAGAGATCGCCCGCCACGCGGCGAAGCGGCTGATCGACGACCTGCAGCGCGAAGCCAACGGCGAAGTGCTCAGCACCGTCAACGAAGGCTTCCGCCCGGAACTGGTAGTGCGCGGCTCCACCGCGCCGCGGCATACCGCACCGCCGAAGCGCTGAGCGCCAGGCGGCAAAACCCCAATCAATGCTTGACGTTGTCGGTCTGCTCGATAAAGCGGGCGACGTTGTCGTGCAGCTGCTTCAGCGACGCCTCGTGCGCATAAACCATGTGGCCTGACGGATACCACGAGTAGCTGATATTCGCATCGAGGCTGGCCGGTATCGGCATGTGGTGCATCTCGTAGTCGGCGGCGAAGAACGGCGTGGCCAGATCGTAGTAGCCGCCGTTCAAATACACCTTCAGATTCGGGTTGGTCTTCATCGCCATCGCCAGATCCGGCATCACGTTGGTCGACGACTGCAGCGCCTCGCCATTGACGCCCGGCGCCTTGTGCGACATGTCCCAGTGATCGATGTCGGCGTACTCGCGATACTGCAGGCCGTCGCCGAACTTCAGCTTGTTGCGCACGTAGTCGTTGAAGGCGCCGATGTAGGCCGAGCTGATGGCCGACGACTGCGGATCGTATTCGGAATCCTTCGCCATCGGGTCGAGCGCGGGGCCGGAAAAGCGGCTGTCCAGCCGTCCGGTGGTGATGGCGTCACCACCCTGCAGCTGCTGTTCGAACATGCCGCCGCTCACGCGAAGATTCGCCTTGATCAGATAGTCCACTGGCAGGCCGGTGTATTGATGCAGCCGCTGCGCCACGGCCTGTTTCTGCGCATCACCCAGCCGCGATCCGAGCATCAGCGCCTGCGCGTAGTCGCCGAGCGCATACTGCTTAACCTCATCGAGAAACGGCTCCAGCGCGGATGGCTGCTGCGGCAGCTTGTGGTGATAGAACGCGGTGGCGGCGAAGGTCGGCAAAGCCAGCTCGTACGGCAGATCGACGCCCGGGTTGAATTCGGGGCCGTCAATGCTGGTATCAAAGCTGAGAATCTGCGACAGCAGGATCACGCCGTTGAGATCGACGCTGTTCTCGTTTTCCAGAATGTTCGACAGCACGGCAGAACGCGTGGTGCCGTAGCTCTCGCCAAACAGATACTTTGGCGAGTTCCAGCGGCCGTACTGCGACAGGAACTGGGTGATGAACTGGGCAAAGGCGTGACCGTCGCCGTCCACGCTGTAGATGGCTTTCTTGCGATCCTTCATCTGCTCGTCGCGCTTGGACTTGTCGTCATCCGCTGCAATTAGACGGCTAAACCCGGTACCCGGTGCATCGATGAAAACCACGTCGGTAGCGTCGAGCAGACTGTAATTGTTGTTGACCAGGCCGTAAGGTGCGGCTGGCGTGTGGCTGTCATCGGCGGTCACCACACGCCGGGGACCGAATGCACCCATATGCAGCCACACGGTGGCCGAACCGGGGCCACCGTTATAGATGAAGGTGATCGGCCGCTTGCCCGGCTCGGCGCCCTTCTTCATATAGGCCACGTAAAACATGCTGATCTGCGGCTCGTTCTCCTTGTCACCACTGCCGTGCAGCACGAGGGTACCGGTCATTGCCTTGTAGCTGATGCTGTGGCCTTCGACTGAGACCGAGCCGTCGGTGATCGAGGTCTGCGGATGCAGCAATGCGGCGTCCGGCTTGCTCTCAGGCTGGTGCGGGTCATCCTTCTTGTCGGCGGCTATGGCCGTGGCGCTGATCAGGAGGGCCGTAAGTGCCGCGGCGAGAGGAAGCTTGCGCATGAGAAAATATCCTGATGGCGAGGCGCCACGTGCGCCTGCAGGTTTTCAGCATAGGCACGGCCGTCGCATGCTTTCATCGCCCATAAGTCACTGTCACGCGCTCCGCGGCGGGCGCGCACACGATGGCCGTCGGCGCTTGATCAAGCCAGCACGGGTCGGCGCGCGAAATAACGGGCCGGCGGTTTACCGAAGTTGCGCCGGAACATGGCGACGAACGCGCTGACACTGACGTAGCCCAGCGCATCGGCGACCGCCGCGACGGATACGCCTTCAGCCAATTGCTTCAGCCCGCGACTGAGCCGCGCCTGCTGACGCCACTGGGCGAAACTCAACGCAGTCTCGGCGCGAAACAAGCGGCTCAGGCTGCGTGCGGACAAACCTGCCCAGGCGGCCCAGTCGTCCAGGCCGCGGTTGTCATTGGGCTGTTCGAGTATGGCCTGCGCTATGCGTAGCAGCCGGCGATCGAGCGGCATCGGCAGATAAAGCGATTCGCGTGGCGCCCGGCGCATTTCGTCCAGCAATACATTCATGACGCGCGACTGCTCGTCGTTCAGCTCGTCATGCCATGTCCATGAACTCGCGCGCCGAACCAGCGCGCGGGTCAGCTCGCTGACTCCGATGACGCAGGGGTGATCGGGCAACCCGTGCTCGATCATCGGCGTGATGAACACGCCCCAGCCGCTCATCGCCCCGCTGATGGTGATCGTGTGCGACTCGCCCGGCGGCATCCAGCCCGCGCGATGCGGCGGCAACAGCCAGGAGCCGCGTCGCGTATGTACCTGGACCAAGCCGCTCTCGATGCAAAAGAACTGCCCGCGTAAATGCTGATGCCAGTCGTAGGTATGCGTGCCCTGGCCATATTCGCTGGCGGCCTCGTCGCCGAACCAGTAGGCGATCACGGCGGGACCGTCCGTGCGCTCGATGAGCTGGCGAACCTGCTGTTTGGAAGCGGTCATGGCCGGTTCTCGATATAAGTTGACTAAATAACGTTATCAGATTGCTGCCGACCTGCCTAAGCTAGGGCTACCCGGTCATTGCATGACTGGAATCCCGCCGCTGCCGCCGCCTGCGGTTTCCGATCGAATGAGTACGTCAGGTGTTGCGCCCGTGACTCCATTCTGTTCTTTGCAGCGCAGCGCCGCGAATCCAAGGAGGCTCCCGTGCGACCCACCCCATTGCAAACCGTGAACCATGAACCGGCGGCGTCACCGCTGGAAACCTTCGTCGCCTGCGCGCACCAGATGCTCGATCCCTCCACTCCCGAGCCCGTGCGCCGCGCCATGGAGCCGCGGCTGCTGGCGCAATTGCCGACCCTGCGGGCGCTGGGCGTGTTCGAGCTGTTCGAGTTGCGCGATCCGGCGTTGCGCGTGTGGCTTGCCGACGAGCTGGCCGCCCGCTATCTGCGCCATGGTCTGAAACCGGTTTGAGCAAACGCCCCAAGCCAACCGTTGCCTGAACAAAGATAAAGATAAATATATTTGCCTTGACAAATATATCGCTGGTGACGAAAATGCCCGCCCATGAAATCCAACCCTACCCTTCAGCCTGTCAGCGGCAGCGCCGGCAATGAAATCAGCAAGGCGACGCTGGGCGTGCTGCTCACGATGGTGCGCAGCGAAATGGTGCGGGCACTGGAAAGGGAATTCGCCCGCAAGAGCGTGGATCTGAGCTTTACCCAGTTTCTGATTCTCAAGAATTCCCAGCAGCTGGGCGCCGTATCGGCGACTGAACTGGCCCGTGCGGTAGAGATCGATGGTGGCGCCATGACGCGCCAGCTCGATCACATGGAACGCAAGGGCTATCTGCGCCGCACGCCGCATGCGCAGGATCGGCGCGCGCTGCGCATCGAACTCACCGACGCGGGAAAGACCTTGTGGCGAGACACGGCCTTCGTTTGCAGCGATCGCGTCACAACCGCGGCACAGAGTTCGTTGAACGAAGAAGAACGCGAGCAGCTGCACGATTACCTGGGGCGCGTATTGAATACGCTCCGCGAAAAGGTCTGAGCTCGCCAACAGCCGGCCCTGCTTTACCTGACTCCATAAAACCCGATTTCACCTTCTGGACTTCGAACCATGCGTCTGCACCTACTCGCCGCAGCGACGGCACTGACCCTCGTACTGGCCGGTTGCGCCAGCAGCGGAGGGCTGCATTCGGACGGCACGCTGACCGATGCCAACTCGCTTAAGACCCAGCAGAGCCTGGCCCGCCTCAACGTCTCCCCGGCCGCGTGGCCGGCGGCGGACTGGTGGACCGGCCTGGGCGATCCCCAGCTCAGCGCCTTGATCGACGAAGCGCTGCAAACCAACCCTGACCTGGCGATGGCCGATGCCCGGGCGCGCGAAGCGCAGGCCCAGGCCGGCATTGCCAATGCGGCAAGGCTGCCCAAGGTCAATGCCGGCGGCAGCGTCGGCGATGCGCGCGTCCCGGTCACCGCGCCACCACTGGGCACCGGTCATACCGCGCCGTTCAAGTATGCCGATGTCAGCTTCAGCTGGAGCCTCGATCTTTGGGGCGGCAAGCGAGCAGCCTGGGAGGCCGCGCTGGGTCAGGCGCGCGCCTATGAGATCGAACGTCGCGCTGCACGCATCGAAGTCTCGGCGAATGTCGCCCGCGCCTATGTGCAGCTGGGCTATGCGTATGCCGGCCAGGACGTGGCCAAGGCCGAACGCAGCCGCGCCGACAGCGCCCGCGCGCTGACCCGTCAACGGGTGGCCGCCGGTATCGACAACCAGATCCAGCTCAAGCAGAGCGACTCCGAAGTGGCTACCGCCGACGAGCAGCTGGCCGTCGCCAGCCATTCGATCGAAACGGCGCAGTCGATGCTGTCCGTCCTGCTCGGCAAAGGCCCGGACCGCGGTCTGACGATCACCCGGCCGAAGACGCTGAACCCCGCCGCAGTGGCCGTGCCGGACAATCTGCCGGTGGACCTGATCGGCCATCGCGCCGATCTGGTCGCTGCGCGCTGGCGCGTCGAGGCCAGCAGCAAGGACATCAAGGTCGCGCAAACCCAGTTTCTGCCCAATGTCAGCATCGGCGCGTATGCCGGTCTGGTAGTGCTCGGCGGTGGAAACCTTTTCGAGGCACCGGCGCGCTTCTTCAGCGTGGCGCCATCGATCAGCCTGCCGATCTTCGACGGTGGACGCCTGCGCTCCAACCTTGCCAGCAAGGACGCGCAGTACGACGAGGCCGTGGCGCAGTACAACAAGATCCTTGTCGGCGCGGTCAACGATGTGGCGAACGACCTCTCGGGCCTGCGCTCAATGCAGGAACAGATCGCCGCGCAGCAGCAGGCGATCGATGCCGCCAACGGCGCGTGGACGCTGGCACAGCAGCGCTACCAGGCCGGCATCGGCAGCTATCTGGAAGCGCTCAGCGTGCGCCAGCAGCTGCTCGCCGCCCAGCGCGAGATGGCCGGCCTGCAGTCGCAGCAGGTCGATCTGTCGGTGCAGCTGATCCAGGCGCTCGGTGGCGGTTTCCGCCCGGAGAACGTGCCGGGCCCGACTGACGCCAAAGGCAACGCCGCCGTGATCACTCCACCGGCTGGCGCGCCGTCCAACACTTCCGCATCCCTTTCCCCTTCACGTTTCTGAGGCAGCACGATGTCCAGCCAACCACCCGATCAGACCAAAGCTGATCAAAGCAATTCTGGTCAGGGCAAACCCGACCAGTCGACTCTCGCCGGCAAGCCGGCCGATACGCAGGCGAACGCGCCGAAGAAGAATTCGCGCGGCTTGATGCTGCGCATTCTGGTCGTCGTGGTGGTGCTGGGCATCATCGCCTTTGCGTTGTGGTATTTCCTCGACGGCCGCTGGTACGAGAGCACCGACGATGCCTACGTCAACGGCAACGTGGTGCAGGTGACGCCGCAGATTTCCGCCACCGTGGTGAGCATTGGCGCCGACGACGGCGACCTCGTGCACGCCGGCCAGGTGCTGGTGCAACTCGATCCCAGCGATGCCAAGGTCGCTGTTGCCGAAGCCAAAGCCAACTTGGCCAACACCGTGCGCAAGGTGCGCGGGCTGTACAGCAGCGTCAACGGCGCACAGGCCGACGTGGCGCAGCGCCAGGTGGCATTGGAGAAAGCGCGCGCCGACTACAACCGTCGTCGCGACCTGGCCAAATCCGGCGCGATTTCCGCCGAAGAACTGTCGCACGCCAGCGATGCACTGAACGCGGCCCAGAGCGGCCTGACCTCGTCGCAGCAGCAGTATCAGAGCAATCAGGTGCTGGTCGACGACACCGTTGTCGCCTCGCACCCGGACGTGCTCACCGCGGCAGCACAGCTGCGTGCGGCGCTGCTGAACGAGTCACGCACCACGCTTATTGCGCCGGTCGACGGCTATGTGGCCAAGCGTTCGGTGCAGGTGGGCCAGCGCGTGGCCGTCGGCACGCCGCTGATGGCGGTGGTGCCGCTGCACGGCGTGTGGATCGATGCCAACTTCAAGGAAACGCAGCTGACCAAGATGCGCCTGGGCCAGACGGTCGAGATTGATTCGGACGTGTATGGCGGCGGCGTGACCTACAAGGGCAAGGTGGAAAGCCTCGGCGTCGGCACCGGCAGCGCGTTCTCCCTGCTGCCGGCGCAAAACGCCACCGGCAACTGGATCAAGATCGTGCAGCGCATTCCCGTGCGCGTGTTCTTTGATGATCCGGACACGCTGGACAAGCATCCGCTGCGTCTGGGCATGTCGACGACCGTCAAGGTGAACCTGCACGACCAGGATGGCCCGACCCTGTCGCAGACCCCGCCGACGAAGCCGGTGTTCAGCACCGACGTTTACAAGCAGCAGCTGGCCAGTGCCGACGGCATCATCGCCCAGGTCATCCACGGCAACATGGGTTCGGACGGCGACGCCAAGACCGGCACCAAGTAATGGCCTTCAGGCAGCAAGCATTTTGAATACCCGCGGCGGCCCGCGAACCGCGTGGCCGCCGCAACCACCTTGCTGCCGAACGGCACAGTACCTCTCACCTTTCGAAGAACACCATGGCTGAGCAATTCCGTCCACCCAACCTTGCACTGAGCACGATCGGCCTGTCGCTGGCGACGTTCATGCAGGTGCTGGACACCACCATTGCCAACGTTTCGCTGCCGACCATTGCCGGCAACCTCGGCGTGAGCAACGATCAGAGCACGTGGGTGATCACCTCGTTCGCGGTGAGTATGGCCATCGCGTTGCCTCTGACCGGCTTTCTCACGCGCCGCTTCGGCGAGGTGAAACTGTTTGTCTGGAGCACCCTGCTGTTCGCGCTGACCTCGTTCCTGTGCGGTATTTCGCAGAGCATGGGCATGCTGATCGTGTTCCGCGCGATCCAGGGCGCGGTGGCCGGCCCGATGTATCCGATTACGCAGAGCATGCTGATCGGCATCTATCCGCCGGAGAAACGCGGCATGGCGCTGGCGCTGCTGGCGATGGTGACCGTGGTGGCGCCGATCGCCGGCCCGATTCTCGGTGGCCTGATCACCGACAACTATTCGTGGCCGTGGATCTTCTTCATCAACGTGCCGATCGGCATTTTTGCCAGCCTCGTGGTGGCCAACCAGATGAAGGGCCGTGTCGAGCAACTGCAGCGACCCAAGGTCGATTACGTCGGCCTGATCACGCTGATCATCGGCGTCGGCGCGCTGCAGATCGTGCTGGACAAGGGCAACGACGACGACTGGTTCAGCTCGAACTTCATTGTCGTCACCTCCCTGGTCTCGGCCATTTCGCTCGCCGTGTTTGTCATCTGGGAGCTGACCGACAAGGATCCGATCGTCGATCTGAAGCTGTTCCGGCATCGCAATTTCCGCTACGGCACGATCTCGCTGATGTTTGCCTACGCCGCCTTCTTCGCGATTGGCCTGCTGATTCCGCTGTGGCTGCAGCGCAACCTCAACTACACCGCGACGTGGGCCGGCTATGCCACGGCACCGCTGGGCGTGATTCCCGTGCTGCTGACCTTTTTCGTCGGCAAATACGCTACGCGGTTCGATCTGCGAATACTCGCCTCCGCTGCGTTTCTGGTGATGGGAGCGACCTGTTTCCTGCGCTCGGGGTTCTATCTGGACATCGATTTCTATCACGTAGCCATGGTGCAGCTGCTGCAGGGTCTGGGTGTGGCGCTGTTCTTCATGCCGGTGCTGACCATCCTGCTGTCGGATTTGAAACAGAGCGAGCTGGCTTCCGGTGCCGGACTGGCCACGTTCCTGCGCACGCTCGGCGGCAGCTTCGCCGCCTCGCTGACCACCTTTCTGTGGGACCGCCGCGCCATCGTGCATCACGAACAGCTGGCTGAAAGCATCACGCCCTACAGTCCGACCACACAGGCCGCCTTGAGCCAGCTCGGGCATGGCGACAATGCACTGGGCGGCAGCGTGATCAACGACATGATTACGCAGCAGGGCTACCAGATCTCATTCAACGAGGTGTTTCATGTACTTGGCTGGATCTTCCTGGCGCTGATTGTCGTCATCTGGATGGCCAAGCCACCGTTTGCGGCGAAGGCCGGCGCGGCGGCAGGCGGCCACTGAGCGAGAGATCCACGCTGTATAGCGCGCGAGTAGAATGCGCGGCTTCACTTTGGCGCGACACGATTGCGCAAACCATTCACTCACTATTTTCTCGATCACACAGGTGCTTCATGCAATTGCCGGTCAAATCCCTCTGCACTGTTTTGGCAATCACCCTCGCCACTTTGGCATTGCCGGCGACCGCCACCAATTTTGAAATCGAAGCAGGCCGCAGCTATTCGAACAGCCACGGCACTGACGCGGTGTTCTTTGAAGGCGTACTCGACCCGTACCAGATCGGCAGCAGCCGTTTCAGCTGGGAGCCGGACGTGTCGCTGGGCTGGATCAACGGGCGCAACCTGTACGAGAACCACATCGAAGGCGAGAACACCCGCCAGAACGCCTTTCTGCTGGGCGCTGGCGCACGCCTGCAGTACGGCGATCAGGGCGACTGGTACCGCCACCTGTTTCTCAGCTTCCAGCCGACCTACAACACGGGCCGCACGCCGGCGCTGAGCAGCGCGCTGGAATTTGCCAGCACGCTCGGCGTGCAGGTCGGTCAGTTCAGTCTGCGGCTGCGGCATATTTCCAACGCCAGTATTCACGAGCCCAATCGCGGCGAGACCATGGCCTTGGTCGGCTTCAGCTTCTGATCTCCGCCAGACCAAACATTGCTTGAAAGAAAGCCCCGGCCCACGCCGGGGTTTTTCGTTGCAGCCAGCCGACGAGCCTTCGCGCGGTTTCTGCGCGATGATGTGCGCCGCCATGACGCGATCATGGCAAACGCCACCCAGGGGACGTACCGCAATATGGCATCCAACAGACCATCGCTGACCGAGGGCCCGATCGCCCGCACGCTGCTGTTTTTCGCCCTGCCAATTCTGGGCAGCACCGTGCTGCAATCGCTCAACGCCTCGGTCAATGCGATGTGGATTGGCCATTACCTCGGCGAGGCCGCGCTCACCGCGGGCAGCAATTCATCGCTGATCATCTTTCTGCTGCTGAGCATGGTTTTCGGTGTGAGCATGGCCAGCACGATCCTGGTTGGCCAGAGTCTGGGGCGGCGCGATATCGACGAAGCCAAGCGCGTGGTCGGTACCGGCACCGGATTTTTCGTGGCGCTGTCCGTTGCGGTGTCGGTCGCGGGTTATCTGGGAACCGGGGCAATTCTGCGCCTGCTCGGCACGCCGGCCGATGCGCTGCCGTTTGCGATCGCCTACCTGCGGGTGATCTTCATCGCCATGCCGCCCATGTATTTTTTCAATTTCCTGATGATGACGTTGCGTGGCGCCGGCGATTCGAAGACGCCGCTGCTGTTCATGGGGCTGTCGGTGCTGCTGGATATCGCGCTTAACCCGCTGCTGATCTTTGGTATCGGGCCCTTTCCGAAGATGGGTATTGCCGGCTCGGCCACGGCCACACTCATCGCGCAGATCATCTCGCTGGCCGCGCTGATCACCACGCTGTACCGGCGCAAGCATTTTTTGCGGCTTACCGGCGCCGAGCTGGGTTATCTGAAGCCCGATATTCCGCTGCTCCGCGCGCTGGTATTCAAGGGCCTGCCGATGGGCCTGCAGATGATCGTGATCTCCAGCTCGGCGATCTTGATGATGCGGCTGGTCAATGCTTACGGCTCGCATACGGTGGCCGCGTATGGTGCAGCCAGCCAGCTGTGGACCTATGTGCAGATGCCGGCGATGGCCATCGGTGCGGCCGTTTCGTCGATGGCCGCGCAAAACGTCGGCGCGCGGCTGTGGGATCGGGTCAGCCGCATCGCGCGTGCCGGACTGATCTACAACTTTCTGCTCGGCGGCACGCTGATCGGCATCATCTATCTGTTCAACCGCGCGGCACTCGGCCTGTTTTTGCCGGACGACGGCGTGGCGATCCAGCTGGCCATGCATTTGAACGTCATCGCTGTCTGGTCGTTCCTGTTTTTCGGTGCGACCTTCGTGCTGTTCGGCGTGGTGCGCTCCACCGGTGCGGTGTGGCCGCCGCTGCTGATGCTGCTGATTTCGATGTGGCTGATTCGGCCGCCCTTCGCGCTGCTGCTGCAGTCGCGGCTCGGTGCGGACTCAATCTGGTGGAGTTTTCCGCTCGGCTCGCTGGTCGCGATGCTGCTCGCCATGGGCTACTACCGCTGGGGCGGCTGGCGCCGCGCGCACATGCTTGAACCGACCGCCGCCGAGCAGGCGCCCAGCACCGGCCAGGGCGTGCCGGCCAGCACGGTGATGGACGCGCCGAACTGATGCCTGCCCGCATTGCCACCGCGTTGTGAACGAACGGTCTGTTGCACACATAACGGCAGGATCGACGCCCTGACTGCCATGTGACTGTCATGTGGCCTGCTTAAGGTGTCCGCATGACACACGTAGAGCTGGCACGCGGCGCGATCGCTTCCGTTTTTTACATCGCTGGAACGGCGGTATTTTCTGCCGGCAGAATCGTTCCACCCGGGCCGCACGCATGACGCTGTCGCGGCGTCAGTTTCTTTGCGGCGCGGGCGGACTGGTCGGCGCGTACGCGCTGGGCGATGCGCTGCGGCTGGCGCGGGCAGCGACGACGCCAGCGCTGCCCATGGCCATGCCGATGAAAGCGGCCGACATGAGCATGCCGACCCTGGCCGCACCCAAGGTGCCCCTGCTCAATCCCACCGCGCTGACGCGATTTGTCGACCCGCTGCCGATACCTGCAAGAGCACGTGCGACGGGCTTGCGAGAGCACCCCGCGTACCCCGGCCGCAAGCTGCCGTATTACCGGATGGAGATGCAGGCCTTTCGCGCCAAGCTGCATCGCGATCTGCCGGCGACGCCGATGTGGGGCTACAACGGCAGCTCGCCCGGCCCGACCATCGAGACAACGCGCGGCGAACCGCTGTTGATCGAATGGGCGAACGCGCTGCCGACGCAGCATTTTCTGCCGATCGATCACACGATTCACGGCGCCGAAAAAGACAAGCCGCTGGTGCGCACGGTGACTCACGTGCACGGCGCACGCGTGCAGCCCGACAGCGATGGCTGGCCTGACGACTGGTACGTGCCAGGCAAGTCCGCGCTGTATCACTACCCCAGCGTGCAGGACGCCACCACGCTGTGGTACCACGACCACGCGATGGGTATTACCCGGCTGAATATCTACGCCGGCCTGTTCGGCGCCTTTACCGTGCGCGATGCCGAGGAACAGGCGCTCAACCTGCCCTCCGGCGAGTACGACCTGCCGCTGATCCTGTGCGACCGGCTGATCGCGAAAGACGGCCAGCTGTATTACCCGGTATCGGACGACCCCGCCGCGCCGTGGGTGTCCGAATGCCACGGCAACGCGGTGCTGTGCAACGGCAAGCTGTATCCCTACATGGCAGTCGAGCCGCGGCGTTACCGGCTGCGCCTGATCAACGTGGCCAACACCAGCTTCTTCGATCTGTCGCTGTCGAACGATCACACGTTCCAGCAGATCGGCAGCGATCAGGGCCTGCTCAGCGCGCCGCTGGAACGATCGCGCATCGAACTGTATCCGGCCGAGCGCGCCGACGTGATCGTGGATTTTTCCGGTATGGACGGCCAAACGCTGCAGCTGCGTCAGCAGGCCGAAGGCATTCTGCAATTTCGCGTGCACGATCGCGGGCGGCGTGATGCGTCCGTGCTTCCGGCCGTGTTGCGCCCGGTAACACGCATCGACCCGACCCGTGCGGTGCGCGACCGCCAGCTGGCACTCGGCGAACAGGACGATGCCAGCGGCAACGCCATGTCGATGTTGCTCGACGGCAAGATGTGGTCCGACCCGATCAGCGAGAAACCTCGCCAGCACACGCTGGAAACGTGGAGCTTCGTCAACATCACCGGCGATGCGCATCCGATGCACGTGCATCTGGTGCGATTCCAGATTATCGACCGCCGGCCGTTCGATCTGTTTGCCTGGAACGCGCATCGCGTCATCAAATACACCGGCCCCGCTCAGGAGCCGCCGCCGCACGAAGCGGGCTGGAAGGACACGGTACGCGCCGACCCCGGCATGGTCACCCGCGTGGCGATGCAGTTCGACGGCGAACCGGGCCGCTACGTGTGGCACTGCCATTTCCTCGAGCACGAGGACAACGAAATGATGCGGCCTTACGAGGTCTTGCCCGCCTGATCGGGACGTTAATTTTTGCGCCCTGCGCGCGGGATATTCGCACTGTCGCGTCACTGTCATTTTGAACGCGATGGCTGTCGCACAAGCGCCAACACAGCGTCATGTTGGCAGCAGAAACTTCCGTTGATCGCCGGGCCTGAACCCCGGCGATCAAGAATCAGGGGGATCCATCGATTGCAGCCCAGTTGCCACTGCAGGAGACACAGCTATGCATAGATTAAGTCACAAACAGTACAAACCACTTTTGCTTGGCCTGCTGGCCGCCGGCATCGCCGGCGTGGTCAGCGCGCAAAGCACCACGCCACCGGACAAGGACACCGCGGCGCGCGCCAACGTGCCGACCGCGCCGACCTCACACGTTGCCGGCCTGCCCGGCGGTATCGTCACCCTGCATCGCCCCGGTCAGGGCGGTGACCGCAGCGATATCACGGTGACACCGATCAAGCACGTAATTCTGCTGATTGGCGAGAACCGCACCTTCGATCACGTCTATGCGACTTACACGCCGCCGAAGGGCCAGAGCGTCAACAACCTTCTCTCGGAAGGCATCGTCAAAGCCGACGGCACACCGGGTCCGCACGCGTCGCTGGCGCGGCAGTGGCAGGCCACGCAGACCGGCAAGTATTCCGTGGCACCGGCCCGCACCGGCGTCTATGCCAACCTGCCGTCGATGAATACCGGCGGCGCGCCGACGCAGGCACCGTTTGCCTCCGCCGCGCAAGCGCAGTCGATTGAACCGGCCTTGCCGACCGACGCGTATGACCAGCTTGCCGAAGGCGGCACCGGCCTGCCAAACGATGTTGTCGATACCCGCTTCCCGACCACGCTGGCGAATGCGCCGGTCGATATGCACGCCTCGCTCAGCTACAACGATTACGCCAACAGCCCGGTGCATCGCTTCTTCCAGATGTGGCAGCAGCTCGACTGCAGCGTGAGCAATGCCACCGCCGCGAACCCCAGCGGCTGCCTCGCCGACCTGTTCCCTTGGGTGGAAACCACCATGGGCGCCGGCAACAACGGCGTGAAGCAGCCGGCCAACTTCACCGACCAGAGCACCGGCGAAGGTTCGACCTCGATGCAGTTTCTCAATATGGCGAAAGGTGATGCGCCGTACTTCGAGAAGCTGGCGCAGACCTACGCGCTCAGCGATAACTTCCACCAGTCGGTGATGGGCGGCACCGGAGCCAACCACATCATGCTCGGCTACGGCAATCCGATCTTCTACGCCGACGCCAACGGCAACCCGACAGTGCCGCCGAGCAACCAGATCGAGAACCCGAACTCGCAGCCGGGCACCAACAACTGGTGGGTGCAGGACGGTTACAGCGGTGGCTCTTACGTCAACTGCTCCGACGACTCCCAGCCGGGCGTAGCCGCGGTCAAGGGTTATCTGAAAACGCTGCCTTACCGCACGTTCAAGGGCACCGATTGCAAACCGAACGCCTATTACCTGGTCAACAACTACAACCCGGGCTACATGGGCGACGGTACGCCGGCACCGCTGGGCAGCACGCTTTTCACCATTCCACCAACCACGCAACAGAATCTTGCCCTGCTGCTGAACAAGCATGAGGTGAGCTGGAAGTACTATGGCGAAGGCTGGGGTGAAGGCAAGGAAAACGGCGAGGGCGGCACGTTCTGCAACATCTGCGATCCGTTCCTGTACTCCAAGCAGATCATGACCAACCCGACCCAGCGTGCGAACAACCAGGACATCAACGATCTCTACACCGACATCCAGAACGGCACCCTGCCCGCCGTGTCCATCGCCAAACCCGACGGCATTCTGGACGGCCATCCGGCCTCCTCGAAACTGGAACTGTTCGAGGGCTACGTGAAAAAGATCGTCGACATGGCCAAGGCCAACCCGGCCGTCTGGAAGGACACCGTGATCATGGTGACCATGGATGAAGGCGGCGGCTACTACGACTCCGGTTATGTGCAGCCGGTGGACTTCTTCGGCGACGGCACCCGTATTCCGCTGCTGGTGATTTCGAAGTACTCCGAAGGCGGCCACGTGGTGCACACGTACTACGACCATGTGTCGTTCGACAAATTCGTCGAAGCCAACTGGGGCCTGGGCGATACCATCTCCGCCCGCAGCCGCGACAACCTGCCGAACCCGGTGGCACTGCGTCGCAATCCCTACGTGCCGGTCAATGCACCGTCGATCGGCAACCTGATGGACATGTTCGACTTCAGCCAGGCCAATGTGAAAACGGCCGCTGTCACGGACGGCAAACAGAACTGACGTTGATCCACCCCTGTGCACCTGCCGATGCAGGTGCACATCCAGGCCCCGGGCAGCTGCCCGGGGCTTGTTTCGTTTCTGCTATCGGAGATGGCTCATGGCGAATCCGCCTGTTCATGACACAAGAAATCAAACGCAGCGACCGATACTTCGTCGCCGCTTTATCGCCCTGTTGTTCCTCACCGCCGCACTGGGCAGCACCGCCACGCTCGCCGATCCGGGCGACTTTCAGGCGATGCCGGGGCTGTGGAAATTCGTCACCACGATCATGGATCACGGCCATGCCGGCGCGCCGAAAACCGTTTGGCGCTGCGTGGACGAAGGCGCCGACCCGTGGGTCGAATTTGCCACCATTGATATACCCAATCGCACCCAGTGCGTGCGCAGCAATCAGCATCGCCGCAGCACGGCGCTGGACTGGACCTTGAGCTGCCCTGGCGATCCCGCATCGACGGGCAAAGGGCGCGTGGATTTCGATTCTGCCGAACACTACACCGCTAGTGTCTCGATGAAGGATCAGGGGGAGGTGGTGCGGGTTGAGGGGAAACGGTATGCGGCTTGTACCAGTCCTAGCGACTGATTTTTTTAGATAAGGGCTTTCGTCCTCCTTCGGAGGGCGAGTCACTTTTCTCTGCGTGGCCAGAGAAAAGTAACCAAAAGAGAGGCCACCCCATTTGGCGCTTGCCGGGCTGCGCCCGCCAAGTCCGTGAGCCGAGGCCGGGCTTTTCGACAGCGCATCCATGCACTGACGAAAAGGAATCGGCATCCCTGCCGATCCCCCTGCGGGCCTATCGACCTCGCCTCACCGCCGCACAGGGGAATTGAAAAGCAGCGCGCGCTGCGCATCTGTATTCGCCTTATCTAAATGCACCGAGGAACGTTGTCTCCCGCATCTGTTATCCCCGCAGTTTTGAGTGAATAAGACACGCGGCTTATTTCGTGAGGCATGCAAAGCCGTGATTCGGTGATATCGAAAAGAACATATCAATCCGAAGCATTGTTTGACCTAGGGTTTCGCGGCTTTACGTATTGCATTCCTAGCCGGAACATCCATCGTTATGCCCTAAAGCGGGGCCTAATATGCGTTAGGGCCCATGACACACCGAGTCGGAAAAATGGAGGCAGCCTCACTTCAGCTTGACTGGGCTATTCGGCTCTTTCTCGACCACGACGCACCGTTTCCTGCGATCACGCTTGCTGGCGCAGCAGAGGAAATTCTGGGAGGCCCTTTAGGAGATCAGTCGGCGTTCCAAGAACTTATTCGTAGCTTCAGCGAGTCGCACGGCATAGATCCAAAGATTCTTTCTCAGCAACACATCAATAAAGCGCGTAACTGGCTTAAGCACTAGTCTTCGGCTACTGATGCCGAATACGAGGATTTTGAGCTTGATCAAGAGGCGATCCAGTACATAGCTCGCGGTTTGTCTAATATGGCAATCCTGTATCAGTCTCTTCCTTACGAGGGGCCTAGGTTCTTGGCTTGGGTTAAGGGAAACAGGCCGCCCAATGAGCGCTAACCACTCGCTCAAGGCGGACAGCTTCGCCGCCGCTTAACTAAAGCATTAGGTTCGAAATGAAGTCCATCGCGTTTGGCGGCAAAGAATATGAGCGCTTCGAGATCAATGTCCTCGGCTACGGCTGTGGAGCATCCGCAACTATCACGATGACAACTGGCTTTCCGTAGAAATATCCATCTGCTGCTGCGGCTTTCACGGGAAGTTTCCGGTTACGTTCTTTACCGGCGATCTTCAATCCTTTCATGCCCAGCTCGCTTCGCTCTATCAAATACTTACCGGCACCGCTAAATTCGAGACTCTCGAAGGGCAGCTCAAGCTGGAGGCTACCGGAGATGGCTTAGGCCATATCAAGATTTCAGGCGAGTCGCTTGACCAGGCCGGCATCGGTAACAAGCTCATCTTTGAAATTGGCATTGACCAGACTCAGCTTCAAACTTCGATGCAATCGTTAGCATCGGCAATGTCAGCTTTCCCTGTTCGCATCTAACATCTCTTTTAAGGTAGACGGCTTCGCGGCCGTTCAAATCCAGCGTCGGTCCTAAATGAATATTTTTCATGAAATTGATGATTGTAAATACCTCTACCTTGAGGACCTGTCAGAGCCTGAAGAGAACGCATTTAAAGTAGTAGTGCTTGAGGCAGCGACTGGGATTGTGGCCAAACCTGGCGACAATGCACCCCTCACCAACGTCAGCCCCATCGAACATACTCAAGGCTGCCGGGTATTCGAAATTACTTGGTCTTCCTATATCGCTTACTCGGTGAGAAATGAGAGCTACGCGCAAAACGGAGATGACAAGTTCGAAGGCCGCCTTTTTCGGTATTACTCCAAGTCCCATTTTCTCGACTATGTCGCCTCTGCCACCCTCGCAACATCGGACTATCCCGGCCCTTTCCGCCATTGGTCTATTGCTTGCCTCAATCACGTCATTGATGTTGTGTCACAAGTAGAACCCGCCATGCGTGTTCGTATCGCGGGCTAACCTGTGCTCAGTCATGTCGCGCGGAGGGAAGTTTTTGGTGTAATCATGCGATGCAGCCTGCGCGTTCGGTTAGCTTAGGCGCCACAAAACATCGACAATCCGAGACAGTCAATGCTGATGGCTGCAAACTGGGATTTCGTATGAAGAAGCTATTAGTGCTCTCCGTCCTTGCGGCAATATTTTTTATTACTCTGGGGTCTGCGTCGGCGGCTGATCCGCCGACGCAGAGCAATAGGCAGAAAGTTCTAGGCATTGGTGGCCTTTTTTTCCGGTCCGAGAATCCCAAGCGACTTGCGCAGTGGTATGAGAAATATCTTGGCATTTCGGTTGTGCCGACGAGCTACGGGCAGAAGCCCTGGCATCAGGAAGCGGGGCCGACGGCGTTTGCGCCTTTTGATAAAGACACAACGTACTTTGGCAAGCCTGGGCAGAACTGGATGATTGATTTTCGGGTAGCCGATCTCAAAGCCATGGTTGCGCAGCTGCGCGCTGCAGGCATTACCGTCGAGAATCCAAAGAGCTATCCCAACGGAGATTTTGCCCGGCTGCACGACACCGAGGGTAACCCCATCGAACTCTGGGAACCCAAGCAACCGAAGTAAGCGATCTTTCGGACAGCGGCCGATAATTACTTCGGGACAATCTCTCTCAAAAGAGTCAGACCAATCCCGGGCTCGGACCTCAGCGCTTATTAGCCGCGGGAAAACTGCTTTGCTTTTAAACCCCCTATGCGGCGGTGAGCTGAAGTCGACAGGCCCGCAGGGGAATGGACAGGACGTCCATTCGTTTTCGTCAGGACAGGAGTCCTGTCGAAAAGACCGACTTCAGCTCACGGACTGGGCGGGCGCAGCCCCGCAAGCGCCAAGTGGGGTGTCGTTTTCTCTTGGCTACTTCTCTTTTGGACAAGCAAAAGAGAAGTAGCTCGCGCTCCGAAGGAGGGCGAAAGCTCTGCTTCAAGAGAACATCAACCGAGCAAAGCCAGAGCGACCCATCACCGCGCCCTCTACCCAATAAAGCCTGGGAAGAGGGGAAGACATCGTGCTGCGCGGCAAAGATCGGCGCCTTCAACGCGCCGCCGGCGCCGACTTACCAATCGCCTTCAGCCGCTTCTTCGCCGCGCGCCGCTCAATTCGCGCCGCCTTACGAATCTTCCGGTCGTGATTCCAAAGATAAATCGCCGGCGTACTCAACAACGTCAGCAACTGCGACACCAGCAGCCCGCCCACGATCGCGATGCCCAACGGCTGACGCATCTCCGACCCAACGCCGAAACCAATCGCCAGCGGCAGCGCTGCGCCCATCGCCACCAGCGTGGTCATGGTGATCGGACGAAAGCGCACCAGCGCCGCCTCGCGTATCGCCTCCGGCGCAGGCAAGCCACGTTCACGCTCGGCGACGAGGGCGAAGTCGACCATCAGGATCGCGTTCTTTTTCACGATGCCGATCAGCATCAAAATCGCGATGATCGCCATCAGGCTGAGCTGCGTCTGCGTAACCAGCAGCGCGAGAAACGCACCGGCGCCGGCGGCTGGCAAGGTGGAAAGAATCGTCAGCGGATGGCCAAGGCTTTCATACAGAATGCCGAGCACGATATACATCGCGATGATCGCGCCGACGATCAGTACGTAGCCGTTGCTCTCGGCCTGCTGCAGGTTCTGGTTGGCACCGGTGAAATCGACATGCATGCCTTCGGGCAGCTGCGCCGCAATAGCCGCCTGGTTGATCAGCGCGATGCCCTTGTCCTGGCTGACGTCCTTGGCCAGGTTGTAATTGATGGTCGACACTTCCAGCTGATCGTGGTGGCGAATGCGCGTGGGCGTGAGGCTGGGTTCGATGGTCGCCATGGCCGACAGCGGAATCATGTTGCCCTGCGTATTGCGCACGTAGCTGTTGAGCAGGGTCTGCGCGCTGATCGACTCGGCCGCGGCGGAGTTGAGCACCACGCGATACTGGTTGAGATCGGAATAGATCACCGACACCTGATGCTGGCCGAAAGAGTCCTGCAGCACCGAATCGATGGTGCCCATGCTGACCTGCAGTCGGCTGGCCGCATCGCGATCGACCTTGATCATTTCCTGCTTGCCGACCTGGTCGAAGTTGCTGCTGACGTCGCGCAGCTGTTTCTGCGCGCGTAATTGGTGCACCAGCTTCAGCGTCCACGGCTGCAGATCGCCGCCGTCTGCGCTGACCAGCTGAAATTCGTACTGGCCGGCGTTGTCGCCGCTGCCGCCGCCGCCGAGAAACTGCACCGGTGAAACTTCGACACGCACGTTGGGCAAGGCATCGAGCTTCTTTCCCAGCCGCTCGATCAGCACCTTGATGTTTTCGTGGCGCTCGCCGGCACCGCTGCCGCGCGGCTTGAGATCGACAAACATGCTGCCGTTGTTGCCGACCGCGCCGTTGCCGCCACCGTTGGCGCCGAGAATGCTCAGTATGTCGACTACATCGGGCTCGCCCTGGATGATGCTGGCCGCATGTTTGACCCGCTCGGCCAGCAAGTCGGGAGAGATATTGGTGTCCGCGGTGAGATCGACCTGCAGCTGCCCGGTGTCTTCGTCGGGCATGAACGTGCCGCCCGCCGTTTTCACCACGGCCGCGGCCAGCACCGCGGTAAGAATCAGCAGCAGGATCGGCTGCCAGCGCATCAGACGACGATGGCGCATGGCCCAGTCCAGCGCGCGTTCGTAGCGATGGTGCAGATTCCGGTCGAAGCGCTCCACCGCCAGCTCCATGCGCGACTGCACGCGCACAACACCGGGTGCGTCCTGCTTCAGCAACAGGCCGCAAAGCGCCGGTGTCAGAGTCAGCGACACCAGCGCGGAAATCACCACGGCCGCGGTGAGCGTTACCGAAAACTCGCGCAGCAGCAGCACCAGAATGCTGTTGCCGAACAGCAGCGGTGCAAACACGGCGATCAGCGACAGCGTGATCGAAATGACCGTGAAGCCGATTTCGCCGACGCCTTTCAGCGACGCCTCCAGCGCTTCATCACCGTGCTCCATATGCCGCACGATGTTCTCGATCACCACGATCGCGTCGTCCACCACGAAGCCGATACACAGCACCAGCGCCACCAGCGACAAAGTGTTGAGCGTGTAACCCAGCACCCACATCACCACGAAGGCGCCGGCCAGCGACAGCGGCACGCTGAGCGTGGCGATCAGCGTGGGCCGCAGTCGGCGCAGAAAGACCAGCATGACCAGCACCACCAGCACGATGCTGATGCCGAGCGCGACCTCGACCTCGTGCAGGGCCGACTTGGTGGTCTGGGTCAGGTCGAAGATCGGCGTGATGGTGATGTTGGCCGGCAGCGAGGCGCGCAGCTGCGGTAGCTTGGCGCGGATCGCCTCCACCGTCTCGACGGCGTTCGCTTCGGGCCGCTTGCTGATCTGCATCGCCACGGTCTTGCTGCCGTTGAACCAGGCGCCCTGGTATTTGTCCTGCTCGCCGCTGTAAACCCTGGCCACATCGGACATGCGTACCGGCACGCCGTTGGTGTCGGAGATCAACAGCTTGGCGAAATCTTCCGGCGTCTGCAGGCCATCGTTGGCGGTCACCGTCATCTGCGTGTGGCCGTCGGTCAGCACGCCCTGCGGCGAGGTGACGTTGGCCGCGATCAGCACGTTGCTGACGTCGTTGGCGGTCAGCCCCTTGGCAGCCAGCGCGTGCATGTCCAGATCGATGCGCACCGCGTGCGGCGTGCCACCGAAGACCTGCACCTGGGCCACGCCGGGAATCTGCGCCATGGCCGGCTGCAGCAAGGTGTCGGTGAGGTCGTACAGCTTGTCGATCGGCAGGCCGTCGGATTTCAGCGTGATCAGCAGAATCGGGATCGACGCCGTATCCGCCTTGAAATACTGCGGAGGGCTGGGCAGCGCCGGCAGATCCGACTGCGCGGCGTTGATTGCCGCCTGCACGTCGCGCGCTGCCTTGTCGGTGTCGCGCCCGAAATGAAAGCGCACGATGACGGTCGCCGAACCCTCGGTGGCGTTGCCGTACATTTCGTCGATGCCGGGAATCTGCCCCAGATGCCGCTCCAGCGGCGCCAGCACCGTGCTGGCCATGGTCTGCGCGCTGGCACCCGGCTGCGCGGCCGACACGAAAACCACCGGCAGCTCGAACGACGGCAGCGCCGCCACGCCAAGCAGAAAATAGGCGCAGATGCCGGCGAGTATCAAACCGATGGCCAGCAGCGAGGTGCCGGCCGGGCGGCGGATCATGGGGGCAAAGATATTCATGGCGCTTCCGTGGCCTGCAAGCATAGCGGCGAGCCGCCGCGGACGAACACTTTCGCGTCAGGTGGTGCGCTTGCGGAAGTGACGTGCGTCTCGATCATGCCGACGTTATGCCTGTCGGCGCGCACAAACGTATGTGCCTTTAGTCCTCACCCTGTCGGAAGGCAGGGGTGAACGTCCCTGTTCATTGGACCTCCAGCCATCCCTGGCTTGCTACTCCGCCGGCGTCCCTGCTGGCGGCACATTTGTCCGTCAGAGACTGGACGGGGTATAGCGCAAGGTCAGGTACCAGGTGCGGCCGGGCTGATTGAAGTAGTACGCCGTTTCGTAGTTGCGATCAAAAAGATTGGCCAGCCGCGCCTCGACCTTCCAGCTGGGCAAAAACGCATAGCTGGCACGCAGGTCGGTGGTGGTGTAGCCGCCGAGACGGTTTTGGTTGGCCAGGTCGTCATAGCGTTTGCTGTCGGCGTTGAAGGTGCCGCCGACGGCAAACGCGCCGAAGCTCTTGTCCAGCTCGATGCGTGCGGTCTGCTTGGGCCGGCGCGGCAGCAGGTTGCCGTTGTCGGGGCCGCCGTCGTCGTTGATCGGCTGCATGGCGGTGAGATAGGCCTGCGCGCGCCAGCCGTCGAGGTTGACGCCGACCTGCGCTTCGGCACCGCGGATGCGCGCCTCGCTGATGTTCTGCGGCACGAAGTTGCCGTCCAGCGTGATCAGCTGATGGATGCGCGTCTGGTAGACGTTCAACGCCCAGTTCCAGATGTCGATCGTTTGCAACAGGCCGAGTTCGGCGCTGCGCGAGCTTTCCGGCTTCAGATCCGGGTTGCCGCTGCCGAACGGGTAATACAAGTCGTTGAAGGTCGGCGCATGAAACGCACTGCCGTAGCTGGCCGTGAGTTTCAGGCCGTCGGTGAAGTTGTAGCCCCACGCGGCCGCGCCGGTATCGTGGTTGCCGAACTGGTCGTTGTGATCGTGCCGCGCCGACAGCTGCACTTCGTTCTGGCCGAACGTGCCCTGGTATTGCGCGTAGGTGCCGGCGTCACCGCGGGTGCTGTTGAGATAGCCGGTATCGCTGTTGATGTGCTCCTGCTGATAGTCGAAGCCGACCGTCAGCAGCTGGTTCGGCGCAAAGCTGATGTCGTTCTGCCACGACGCCTGGTTGCGGCGCGAGTCGGCATAACCGGTCGCCTCGCGCGGGATGTATTCGCCGAAGTAGGTGCCGTTGTAATAGGTCTGCGAATCGTCACGGCTCTGGCCGGCATTCAAGGTGACCTTCCACAGATCGAGGGGGGAAAAGCTCAGCCGCGCGCCGGCCACTTCCTGTTCGTTGACGGCCTGATTGCCGCCGAACGGGCTGCCGTCGTAATCCACGTCGCTCTTGCTGCGCAGCCAGGTGGCGGCCAGCTCGGTGCCGTTATCCCAGCGATAGCCGCCGTTGGCCGAGCCGTTGTAGTTGCGGTAGGCGTCGTGATCGGGCTCATCCACGAAGCAGCCCTGAAACACTTCGCCGGCGCCGATGCGACAGGCGTTGATGCCGCTGGTGTATTCGCCGCCGAGGCTGACGTTGTACCAGGCATGCGGGTCGCCGCCGGACAGGCCGACCTGCGAGTTGACGAAACCGTTGCTGCCGGTCGTCACGCTCATCGACGGCGTAATGCCGCCGTCGCGCTGGCCGTGCTTGGTGAAAATCTGGATGACGCCGCCGATCGCGTCGGCGCCGTACAGGCTGGAACGCGGGCCGCGCACGATTTCGATGCGATCGATCTGCTCAACCGGAATCTGTTCGAATGCGGCCAGACCGGCGGTGATCGAACCGATCCGCACGCCGTCGATCAGCACCAGCGTATGCGTGGAGTTGGTGCCGCGCATGAACAGCGACGACTGCTGGCCAATGCCGCCGGACTGCGCAATGGTGATGCCAGGCAGGCCGTTCAACAGATCGATCACCGAAACCGGCTGCAGCCGCTCGATGTCGGCGCGGGTAATCACCGTGACCGACGACAGCGATTCGTCGACAGTGATCGGCGTGCGCGTGGCGGTGACGATCACCGGATCGAGCGCGCTCGCGCTGCCCTGGTCGGCGCCTGTCGTGCTCTGGTCCGCCGCGTGCGCAGCCATGATGCAGCTCAGCAGCGAGACTGCCAGCAAAGTCTTTTTCAAGTTCGTTCCCCAGCCGCGCACCCGCGCGCGACCCACACGTTTGATGGGCTGGAAGCAGGCAACGAGGAAGACGGAACAACGGGCAGGCGCGGCTCACACGTAAGGATCGCCACGGCACGTGGTTCAGCCTCGCCCACCGCGAGCTACCAGAAATCGTTCAGGCCGGTCTCCGGGCTGGCGAGTGGCTGGCGGATGTTCGCCTGCCCCGAACAACGCCTTCCCGTGCATCGCACAGTGGCCTTCGTTGTTCGCGTATCTCGCTTACCGTTGCGGGGGCAGCGCCGGCCTTGTGGTGCGTGAGCACGACGCACCGGCTTCCCGTTTCATCCCTAAGCACGAGCCGTCGGGACACCTGAACGGCGCTACTTTAACGGCATCACGCCATGCGCGGCAATGGCGGCGCTCGTCGACTCATGCCAACAAGCGCTTACAGGCCGACGCCGCTGATCCAGCTGTGGGTGATGCGGTAGTTGTCGTCCATCAGCACCAGATCGGCCTGATAGCCCGGCGCAATCCGTCCATGGCTTTCGCCCAGCCCGAGAAAATCGGCGGGATAAGTGCTCGCCATGCGCACCGCCTCGTCCAGCGACAGGCCAAGCAGCTGCACGGTGTTGCGTACCGCGCCGGCCATGTCCAGCGCGGAACCGGCAAGCGTGCCTTGCGCGGTCTGGCAGATGCCGTCGACCATCGTGATGGTTTCGCCGTTGAGCACAAAGTTCGGATCGTCCGCGCCGACCGGCGGCATCGCATCGGTGACCAGCAGCATCTTGCCGCGCGGCTTGGCGGCAATCGCTGCGCGCAGCGTGGCCGGATGCACGTGATGGCCATCGACGATCAGCCCGCACCAGCTCTCCGCGTCGTCAAGCGCCGCACCGACGACACCCGGCTCGCGGCTGCCCAGCGGCGTCATCGCGTTGAACAGATGGGTGAAGCCGCGCACGCCCGCGGCCAGCGCGGATTTTGTGGTCGCATAATCTGCCGCCGTGTGGCCGGCACACAGCACCAGCCCCGCCGCGACCAGGGCATCGATGCTTGCGGGCGCCACCTGCTCGGGTGCCAGCGTGAGCAGGCGCACGCCGGCGCGCGGTGCGCAAAGCATGGCAAGTTCGTCGCTGCCGGGCGCGTGGAAATACCTGGCATCGTGCACGCCCTTGCGTGTCGCCGAGAGATACGGGCCTTCGAGATGAATGCCCAGGACGCCGGGTACTTTTTCCGCCAGTGCCTGCGCAACGGCGGCGAGCGCCTTGCGCATGGTGTCGACATCGTCGCTGATCAGCGTGGGGAGAAAGCCGGTGGTGCCGAAACGCCGATGCGCGGCGCCAATAGCGTGAATGCCCTGCGCCGTCGGCGTGTCGTTGAACAGCACGCCGCCGCCGCCGTTGACCTGGGTGTCGATAAAACCCGGCAGCAGCATGCCGCCGTGCAGATCCTGCCGCTCGGCCTTTTGCACACGCGCATCGGATGACGGTACCAAGTCGAGAATGCGCGCGCCGTCCAGCAAGACGGTTACATCGTCACGCCAACCTTGCGGAGTGAGCACGCGGGCGTTCGTGAGGGCGAGTGTCATGGCAAATCCTGATTCCGTGTAGTTGTCGAAAAGTCGGCTTGCTGATTCGAGTCTTGGAACAACGGCAAATATCGAAAGTGTTCGCAGCGTGCACTTCGTCTTCGCCGCTGCACGGGATAGGCCGCGTGAAAGCGGTTGGGATGGAATTCTGGAACAAGCAGCGAAGGCGCTCTTTCTGCTCGTACCTCGTCGCTACGCCCTCGCCTCTCCAGACAATCACACCGTCTCGGTCACCTTGTTGAGATGCGGCGGTACGTCGGGGTTGAAGCCGCGGCGCAGCGACAGCTCGGCGGTGGCGCGGTAAAAGCTCTGGATGATCAGCAGCGGCGTGCACATCGCCGGCAGACCGGCCATCACCGGCAGGCTGCCCTTGCCTTCCTGACCCGGTGCGGCGACCCACACGTGTGCGCCGCGTTTGCGGAACATGTCGGCCAGCGCCAGCGTGCCCTCCAGCGTGTCGTCGTCCTGCGCGAAACAAAGCACCGGAAAATCGGGCCCAACCAGCGCCATGGGTCCGTGCTTGACCTCGGCCGCGCTAAACGCCTCGGCATGCAGCCCGCAGGTCTCCTTGAACTTCAGCGCCGCTTCGAGCGCGATGCCCAGACCAAAACCCCGGCCGACCACGAACAGGTTGTGCGCGTCAGTAAGGCCTTCGCTCAAACTCGACCAGTCGGCGTCCCAGCCGCTGCGCAACGCATCGGGCAGCGCGTGCAGGGCGTTGCCCAGCTCCGCATCACCGCGCCAGCGCGCGCACAGATGCAGCACTGCCGCCAGCGCGGCGATATAACTTTTGGTCGCCGCCACGCTGCGCTCCGGCCCCGCGTGCAGCGGTATCACCGTATCGGCGATCGCGGCGAGCGGTGAATCCTCGACGTTAACCAGCGCGATCACGCGCGCGCCGGCAATCTTGGCAGCCTGCGCGTTGCGCACCAGGTCGGGGCTTTTGCCCGATTGCGAGATCGCGATAAACAGCGCGTCCTGCCAGCGCTGCTCGGCCGCATACACGGAGGTGACCGACGGCGACGCCGAAGCGGTGACGATACCGAGCTGGGTTTCGAACACGTATTTCGCGTAGGCCGCGGCGTGGTCGGAGCTGCCGCGGGCACAGGTCACGATGAACCGCGGCGGATGCGCGCGCAGCGTTTGCGCCAGCGCGGTGACGATCCCGTCATTGGCAGCAAACTGGCGCGCGACAACGTCGGCGGTTTCGTGCGCTTCGCTGTACATCAAGGTATCGCGTGCCTGCATGGGATTCTCTATCTCGATAGGATTATGGACGTCTGGATGGCTAATCGAAGTTCTGTCCGGCGGGTTCGATCAATCAATCCGATCAATCGGTCTGCAGCTCGGCGACAAAGTCGTAAATGTCGCCGCGGTACCACGAGCAGGTGAACTCGACCACGCGGCCGTCATCCAGAAAACTGCGTCGCTCGATATTCAAACCGGCACTGCCGGCGCTGACGTGCAGCAGCCGCGCCTGGTGCGCATTTAGCGACACCGCACGAAGACGCTGCAGCGCGCGACGCGGGCGCGCGTTGAACTGTTCCAGCGCCTCGTACAGCGAGTCGTGCACCAGCATCGGATCGGGCAGCACACTGGCCGGCACCACGCTGCGCTCGATCGCCAGCGGCTCGTTCTGGCCGTAACGCACGCGGTGCAGCCGCACCACCAGCGAACCGGGCGAGAGATTCAACGCCATCGATTCTTCCGGCGTCACTTCGCCGATACCGCGCTCGAAAAATTCCGAACGCGGGTGCAGGCCGCGTTCGTGCAGATCCTCGGTAAAGCTGGTCAGCCGCGACATCGGCTTGACGATGCGCTCGGCGATAAAGGTGCCGGCGCCATGGCGCTGGGTCAGCAGACCTTCCTCGACCAGCCCGGCGATCGCCTTGCGCACCGTCACCCGCGACAGCTTCAGCGCCTGCGACAGATCGCGCTCGCTGGGCAGTGCCTGACCCGGTTCGATATCCCGATGCTCGACGATGTTGCGAATCGCCCGGCGCAGGCGCAGATAAGCCAGCGGCTGGTGCGTCGCCGGGTCATGGCTGATGCGGCGATATTCGTTGGCGAGGGCTGTTTCCATAGCTGCTCAAGATACCAATCAATAACCACTTAGGCAACAGGTATGGTGAACGTCCTTTCCTCGCGGCAACATGCCACACCCCAATGGTGCCGGTAAAAAGCGCGTTTTTCCTGCAATATCCGGCGATCGAATGAAACGGCTGGCACGCTCTGGTATTTCACTGGTATGATTCTTCGAACCGGGTAGCAGCGCCTCTTGGTCGCTTGGCTACCCTCCGGCATCTACCGAGGTGACTGCGTGACCGCTTCTTCTTCCAGCTCCAGCGATACCCGTTCCAACCGAAATAATCCCGACGCCGGCGGCTCTTCCCAGCCGACCGAGCCGTTCGACCTGGTGATCTTCGGCGGCACCGGGGACCTTGCCGTGCGCAAGCTGCTGCCCGCGCTGTATCACCGCTTTCTGGATGGACAGATTCCGGCCAGCAGCCGCGTTATCGGCATCGCCCGCGAGGGCCTCGACGACAACAGCTATCGCGAGCAGGTGCGCGAAAACCTGAGCAAGGCCAGCGGAGCCGACGAGGAAAAGATCGCCACCTTTCTCAAGCAGATTGGCTACCGCTCGCTGGATGCACGCAAGGACGACGGCTGGGACGAATTCGCCAGCCTGATCGGCGAGCAGCCCGAGCACATCCGCGTGTTCTATCTCTCGACCTCGCCCGAACTCTTTGTCGACATCTGCGGGCGGCTGGGCCATTACAAGCTCAACGAAGGCCAGTCGCGCGTGGTGCTGGAAAAGCCAATCGGCCGTGATCTGGACAGCGCCAACGAAATCAACAACGCGGTCGGCCGCGTGTTCGACGAATCGCAGACGTTCCGCATCGATCATTACCTCGGTAAGGAGACGGTGCAGAACCTGCTGGCGCTGCGCTTCGGCAACGCCCTGTTCGAGCCGCTGTGGAACAGCGCGCATATCGACCATGTGCAGATCACCGTGTCCGAAACGCTGGGCACCGGCAATCGCAGCTCTTACTACGACCGCGCCGGCGCGCTGCGTGACATGGTGCAGAACCATATCCTGCAGCTGGTCTGTATGGTGGCGATGGAGCCGCCCTCGTCGCTGGCGCCCGATGCCGTGCGCGATGAAAAACTCAAGGTGCTCAATTCGCTCAAGCACATCGACGAAAGCAACGCTGCCCAGCTCACCGTGCGCGGCCAGTATCGCGCCGGCGTCGCCGAAGGCGCCAAGGTGCCGGGTTATCTGGACGAACTGGGCAACACCAAGTCGCACACGGAAACCTTTGTCGCCGTGAAAGCGGAGATCGCCAACTGGCGCTGGGCCGGCGTGCCGTTCTACCTGCGCACCGGCAAGCGCCTGCCCGATCGCGTGTCGGAAATCGTGGTCGCGTTCAAGCCCGTGCCGCACTCCATCTTCCACGCCGAGGCCGGCACGCTGGCGCAGAACCGGCTGGTGTTGCGCTTGCAGCCGGACGAGGGCGTCAAACTGTGGCTGACCATCAAACATCCGGGTCCGGGCGGCCTGCGCCTGCGCCACGTGCCGCTGGACATGAGCTTTGCCGAAGCCTTTGGCGTGTCGCAACCCGACGCCTACGAGCGGTTGCTGCTGGACGTGGTGCGCGGTAACCCCACCCTGTTCATGCGTCGCGACGAGGTAGAAGCGGCATGGCGCTGGGCCGGCCCGATACTCGCCGCGTGGACGGCCAGCGGCGAAGCGCCGCGCCCGTACTCCGCCGGCAGCTGGGGACCGAGCGCCGCCATCGCCCTGATCGAGCGCGACGGCCGCACCTGGAACGAGGACAGCGAGTAAAGACCGGCCATTTCGCGCAGCCGTTGATGACAGCGCGCGACGCGGCGCTTTAGCGGCAGTTCACCCGCACAGGGCCGCACGTGCGGCACACTGTTTTTTCCTTTCCCACGATTAGGCTACGTCGGGCGGCCACCGCCGTCCGTCCGGCCTGCAAGCAGAACTCATGACCACTGATCTCAACGTCACCACCCATCTCAACGTCACCACCCACAGCTTCACCGACTGCACGGCGCAGGCCGCCGCGCTCGCCGAACGCGTGGCCAAGCGGCTGCGCATGGGCCTGAATCAGCGCGGCCACGCGCTGCTCGCCGTTTCCGGCGGCACCACCCCGAAGGAATTCTTCGAACACCTCTCGAAGGAAACGCTGAACTGGTCCCAGGTCAAAATCACCCTCGTCGACGAGCGCTGGGTGCCGGACACCGACAAGCGCTCCAATGCCCAGCTGGTGAAATCCACCCTGCTGCAGAACGAAGCCCATGAAGCGAGCTTTGTGCCGCTGTACTCCGACACGCCGACGCCGGAAGAAGGCCTGGCTGCGACCACCGCACGTATCGATGGGCTGGCGTTGCCGTTCGACGCGGTCGTGCTGGGCATGGGTGACGACGGCCATACCGCCTCGTTCTTTCCAGGCGGCGACCGCCTCGCCGACGCGCTCGATCTCAATGGCAAAACCCGTGTGCTGCCGATGCGCGCGCCCGATGCGGGCGAGCCGCGCATTACCCTGAGCCTGGCGACCCTGCTGGAAACCGAGTCGCTGTTCCTGCTGGTTACCGGCAACAAGAAGCGCGACTTGCTGGCCGATGCGCGGCTGGGCCTGGGTGCCGCCCGCGATTACCCCGTGCGCGCCGTGCTGACCCAGCATCGCGTGCCGGTTGCGGTGTATTGGTGCCCTTAATGACGCACATTAGCCAGACCTTTCGGCCTGAATCTGGCGTCGCGGATGCGAAGTCGAAGTCCGTTTGCCTGCGCGGCTAACGGCTGTTCGACTTCGCTGTCACCCAGTTACACACGGCAAGGAACAGAAAAATGTCGCCCTGTTTCACCCGCCTGATTGCACTACCCGTTTCGGAGTTTTGACATGAATACGCTGCATCCCGTGGTCGCCGAAGTCACCGAACGCCTGCGCGAGCGCAGCCGCGAAACCCGCGCGGCGTATCTGCAGCGCATCGACGCGGTGGATCGCGGCGGCCCGCAGCGCGCGCACCTTTCCTGCGGCAATCTCGCGCACGGTTTCGCCGCCTGCGGCACGGACGACAAGAACGCGCTGCGCAACGGCCCTCGCGCCAACCTCGCCATCGTCACTTCGTACAACGACATGCTTTCGGCGCACCAGCCGTACGAGCGCTATCCGGAATTGATTCGCGGCATCGCCCGCAACGCCGGTTTTACCGCGCAGGTTGCCGGCGGCGTGCCGGCGATGTGCGACGGCGTCACCCAGGGCCAGCCCGGCATGCAGCTGTCGCTGTTCTCGCGCGACCTGATCGCCATGGCCACCGCCATCTCGCTGTCGCACGACATGTTCGACGGTGCGCTGTACCTGGGCATCTGCGACAAGATCGTGCCCGGCCTGCTGATCGGTGCGCTGAGCTTCGGCCATCTGCCCGGCGCGTTCGTGCCATCCGGCCCGATGCCCAGCGGCATTCCCAACGAGGAGAAATCCAAGGTTCGCCAGGCCTACGCCGAAGGCAAGGCCGGCAAGGCCGAGCTGCTGGAAGTCGAAGCGGCGTCGTATCACAGCGCCGGCACCTGCACCTTTTACGGCACCGCCAACTCCAACCAGATGCTGATGGAGATCATGGGCCTGCACCTGCCCGGCGCCAGCTTCGAGCCACCGGACACGCCGCTGCGCGACGCACTGACCGCCGACATCGTGCAGCGGGTTAACGCGCACACGTCACTTGGCGACAGCTATCTGCCGATCGGTCAGATCATCGATGAGCGCGCCATCATCAACGGCGTGATCGGCCTGCATGCCACCGGCGGCTCGACCAATCACCTGCTGCATCTGGTCGCCATTGCGCACGCCGCCGGCGTGCAGCTGCGCTGGGACGATTTCGACGCGCTCTCCGGCGTAATACCGCTGCTGGCCCGCGTCTACCCGAACGGCTACGCCGACGTTAACCAGTTTCATCAGGCTGGCGGCATGGCCTTTCTGATCGATCAGCTGCTCAGCGCCGGCCTGATGCACGCCGACGTGCAGACGATTTTCGGCACCGGTATGGACGGCTATACGCAGATTCCGCACCTTGACGACAGCGGCGCGCTGCGCTGGGTGCCGGTCTCCAAACAGAGCGGCAACCGCGGCGTGCTGCGCGGCATCGACGAACCGTTCCGCGCCGACGGCGGCCTGCGCATGCTGCAGGGCAATCTTGGCCGCGCGGTGATCAAGGTGTCGTCCGTACCCGACGATCGACTGATCATCGAGGCGCCCGCCATCGTGTTCCACGATCAGGACGAAGTCGGCGAAGCGTTCAAGCGCGGCGAACTCAATCGTGATTTCATCGCCGTGGTGCGCTTTCAGGGTCCGCAGGCCAACGGCATGCCGGAGCTGCACAAGCTCACGCCGACGCTGGCGCTGCTGCAGGACCGCGGCCACCGCATCGCCCTGCTCACCGACGGCCGTATGTCCGGCGCTTCCGGCCGTGTGCCGGCGGCGATCCACGTCACGCCCGAGGCCGTGGCCAGCGGCAATATCGCGAAAATTCGCAACGGCGACATGATCCGGCTCGACGCGGTGAATGGCCATCTGGACGTCCTGATGGAAGCGCACGAACTCGATGCGCGGCTGCCGCAGCACGCCGACCTGTCGTCCCAGCACAGTGGCATGGGCCGCGAACTGTTCGGCCTGTTCCGGCAGGCCGCTGCCACCGCCGACATGGGCGCCGGCGTGCTTTGAGCGTTCCGCGATAAACACGCCGCCTCTTACTTTCAAACTTTCCGCGAGTCATTCCATGAGCAGCATCGAACAAAAGCAGCAACAGGTCGAAACCCTTATGCGGCTCGCGCCGGTCATCCCGGTCGTCATCATCGACAACGCCCGTGACGCCGTGCCGATGGCCCGCGCCCTGGTCGCTGGCGGCATTCCCACCATCGAAGTCACGCTGCGCACGCCGGCTGCGCTCGATGCGATCCGCGCGATCGCTGCCGAAGTCGAAGGCGCTGTTATCGGTGCCGGTACGGTGCTGACGGCGCGCGATCTGGAAGCCGCACAAAAGGCCGGGGCACGCTTTGCGGTATCGCCCGGCGTCTCGCCAAAACTGCTCGATGCCGTCGACGACAGCGACGTGCCGCTGCTGCCGGGCGCCGCGACGGCCAGCGAGGTGATGACCCTGCTGGAGCGCGGCTATCGCTTTCTGAAATTTTTCCCCGCGGTCCCAGCCGGCGGCACCAAGCTGCTTGGCGCATGGGCTAGCCCGCTGCCGCAGGTTCGGTTTTGCCCGACCGGTGGCATCAGTCTGGCAAGCGCGCCGGACTTTCTCGCACTGCCGAATGTGCTTTGTGTGGGTGGGTCGTGGTTGACGCCTGCTGACAGGTTGGCGGCGGGGGATTGGGCGGGGATCGAGTTGTTGGCGCGCGAGGCGGCGGGTTTGCGCTCGCTCTGATTTTTTGTTGGCGCTCTTGCCCCCTCTCCCCAAGCTTTATTGGGGAGAGGGTTGGGGTGAGGGGCGCTCTGGTTTTTCGCGGTTGATGTGTTTTTTAGAGGCAGAGCTTTCGTCCTCCTTCGGAGGGCGAGTTACTTCTCTTTGCGTGGCCAAAGAGAAGTAACCAAGAGAAAGGCCACCCCACTTGGCGCTTGGCGGGCTGCGCCCGCCAAGTCCGTGAGCCGAGGCCGGGCTTTTCGACAGGGCTCCTACCCTGACGAAAAGGAATCGACGTCCTGTCGATTCCCCTGCGGGCCTGTCGACCTCACCTCACCGCCGCACAGGGGAGTGGGGAAAGAGCGGTCTCACGGACTGCGCTACCTACGCAAAAACAGCGGCTAGATAACGGCAATTATCTGCACTGAATATATTAGGGAAGTCGCCGGTACTTCTTTGTGAATGCGTCAATGCTACTTAAAAAATGTTCGGTATCAAGGTAATAGTTTGGATAAGACTCCCGAAGAGACTTAAACGACTCTGCTCCGACTAACACCGCCTGCGCTCCAGAATAGTTAATTAAATCCGGAAAAAGTGGCATTTGCGGACCTTGCGACTGCAAGGGTAACAGTCGCTCAAACCGCTCATACTCTCTGTAGGCAGCATCAGCATTTCGTTTCGAGAAGTATAAAATCTGAAGTTCGGGCTGTGCTGGTAGAAGAACTAAAAGAAAATAACCATCCTTTCTCAGTGATTTGTTCTCGGTCGCCTTAAGGGCATTGCGATAAGAATTTAGTTTTTTCGATACTTGCAGTTTTTTATCTAGGGCTACGATATTTCTAGCAATTGAGCCAAGAGACTGCGCGATTATAGTCGTGAAAATCGGGCGCTCCATGTACTCAAGCGCTAACGAGGCATTTTGGAAATATGAAAGCCAATTTTCCTCACCCTCGCTCGATTTCAGCGCTTGACCTAAAACCGCCCCAACAGTTTCAACGGCCGTCGCCCAAGAATGTTGCGTCAAAGTCCGAACTTGGACCTCAAGCATAAGACTGTTGTACTCAGGGTACTTCTTACTTTTATATTTTAAGACGAGATGGAGGCTGCGGTATCCTGATATTTTTGGCGATCTAATGTAATCATCGATATGTACGACCTCGTATTGTCCTTTCCGGTCTTGATAGGACTCCTTGAGCTGGTATACCGAGTCCACCGAGTCCAAGACCGCTCGGCACCCGCCGATATCCTGCATCTGAGTAAGGCGCATGCTTGGTTCGCGAACCAACTTTGCCAAGATTGATCGAGAGCGCTTAAGCCTTTGGACTACTAATGCATCAGCCTGAATTCGACGAGCCTTTTGTTTCAAAACCACCGTAATTGAGTTTAGTGGGAACGCATGGAATGAGCGCCAATCATTGACCGGCGCTAGCGCAGTTTCTAGCGTATCTTGAGATTCCATCGCTAATACGAGTTCGCGACCTGCTCGGTCAATCTTAGTCCGGCTATAGGTAAGCTTCGCGTGTAACGTCATACGGACACCTCCGTGCCTCAATAAATCTCGGCTTCAGCACTTTGGACTGCAGGGCCGTTAACGCCCAAAAAGCTTAAGTTGATCATCTGACTCCAATGGAGCGACATGGCTAATAATCAACGTTGGTCGCCTCTCAGCTTCGACATGTTGTTTAACCAGGCGACTAACGGTTGCGAACACACGACATTTCAGGAAAAGCGCAGGCTTAAACTGTGTGATGCTCCCTGTTTCAGGAACGCAGTTCAAAACATGCCCAGCGTACTCAAGACCGAGTGAGTTGGTGTTTTCGTTACCCCGGGTTAATCGCCCTTCTAATTCTATTTTTTGGCCGTGTTCAAGCTCTGGAAAAAGAAATTCTTCTTCGCTTGACACATCCTCATGGCCAAAGAAAATTATATCCGAAAGATTGACTTCCACCTCATCAACACCGCCATCTTGCTCACTAGCAACAATTAGTGTCCGATTCTCTTCGATAGGCTGAGTGAGGCCTTTTAAGAGGCTCTTCGATATACCGAAATACCACTTGAAGTACTCGATCGGTACATACATCGTTTCGCCGTCGTAGTTTTCGACACCAACCTTCCCTTCAGAAATTTTCCAAGAAATCTCTGTTGAAGCAAAGTCGAGCGTCCCTTTAGTGTGCTTTACCAACTTCACCAGCCACCTGATCGCGTCAATGGATTTTCTTAGTACGTCTTTAAATCCCACATCTGCGAAGTCACGTTCAGCCATCTTTTCAGCAGCTTTTTTAATATAAGCGCCCGCGAAGATGCCAATACCCCCTAGGACGAGAACCTCCCAAGAACCCTCTTTTGTTTTTACCGTGATCTCATACGGCAGAGATGAGAAGCCCTTCGATTGCTGCCGATTGAAGTACTTAAGTAAATCGTCGAGAGCGAGAAGTGCTTTCCCCGCGGCTTCTGCACCAACGGATCCATCCTCCACAGATGAACCGACGAGCTTGATGTAGCCAACGCCCTCATTTAGAGCATCCATGTCCCCTCCATTTTTTGGGTGCTAGCGCCCGGTAAACCTCGGATTGAGGCCTCGCAATGGATGTTCACGGTGGGCGATCGTAAGGTCAAGCATCGAAAAATGCTGGGCGTAAGGGTTCGGAATGACGGACTTACGCGCTATGGATCGATCGCTTTGCCACGCTTCTCTCAAATCGAGTAGGTATGTCTTATACCTATTAAAGCCTTGTGATAGCAGGCACTCGCTTGTTTTTCTGCGTTCGTCGATACCTGCTACTCAAGCACTAAAGTCTGCGCGCAAGCGCAGATCTAGGCATATGTAGATTTTAGCTTCCACTGGCAACTTGATGCGTGCCACTTTGCGCAGGATGCGCGCTGCTTTTAAATGGGGCCCCTGTGCGGCGGTGAGGTGGGGTCGAAAGGCCCGCAGGGGAATCGACAGGGATGTCGATTCCTTTTCGTCAGGACAGGAGTCCTGTCGAAAAGCCCGGCCGCACCTCACGGACTTGCCGGGCATGGATGCCCGGCAAGCGCCAAATGGGGTGGCCTTCTCTTTGGTGACTTTCTCTTGGCCACGCAAGAGAAAGTTACTCGCCCTCCGAAGGAGGACGAAAGCTCTTCGCTATGTCGAAGCCAGAAAAATATCCGGCAACTTAAATCAGTTGGACGCCGGCTTCAAATACGTCTCAAACAACTCATCGATCCGTCGATACTCGTCATGCCAATCATCCGCATGGACAAACCCGTGCCGCTCCAGCGGATACAGCGAGATCCAGAAATTCTTCTTGTGCAGTTCGATGAAGCGCTGATACAGGCGGATCGAATCGCTGGCCATGACGTTGTCGTCGATCAGGCCGTGTTCGATCAGCAGCGGATCGCGCAACTGGTCGGCGTATTCGATCGGTGAGCTGGTCTTGTAGGCCTCGGGATCGAGCTGCGGTTCATTGAGAATGTCAGCGGTGTAGTCGTCGTTGTAGCTGGTCCAGTCGGAGACCGGGCGCAGCGCGGCGCCGGCCGCAAATTCGCCGGGTGCGCGCAGCAGCGCGATCTCGGTCATGAAGCCGCCGTAGCTGCCGCCGTAAATGCCGACGCGCTTTGGATCAACGTTGTGGTTTTTCACCAGCCACGCTTTGCCGTCTAGCAAGTCTTCCAGTTCCGGGTGGCCCATGTGTCGGTAGATCGCGGTGCGCCATTTTTCGCCGTAGCCTTCGGAGGCGCGGTAGTCCATGTCGAGTACGACGAAGCCCTGCTGCACCAGCAGGTTGTTGAACATCTGTTCGCGAAAGTAGTAGCTGGCCGACAGCGTGACGTTCTGCAGATAGCCCGCGCCGTGCACGAAGAACACCGCCGGTCGCTTGGCCGCTTCGCTTTCATCGGCCGGGCCGTAGTACTTGGCGTAGATCACGCCGGCACCGTGACTGGAGGGAATCTCGACGATTTTCGGTGCAATCCACGCATGCGCGGTATAGGCCGGCTTGAGCGTGTTGGTGAGGTCGTGCCCTTCACCACCGGCGGACGGCTGGACGGCCAGTTGCGCGAACAGGTAAGGCGAGGAATGCAGCACGGCGAGCTGCTTGCCATCGGGCGAGAGTTTGAAATCGTCCATACCCTGATACTGCGTGACGCGGGTGAGCGCGCCGCCCTGGGTTGGCACGCGGTAGACGTCGTAGCTGTACGGCGCGACCTGATTGGTGCGCACGTAGAACCACTGGCCGTCATCGCTGAGCAGAGGATGACTGACCTCAAACTTGCCGGAGGTCAGTGCGATGGCCTTGCCATCGAGCAGCTTGCGGTAAAGCTGCGAATAGCCGGTGTGCTCACTCATGTACCACAGCGTGCGGTTGTCCTTGAGCCAGCCGAAATCGTTGAAGTTCCAGTTGATCCAGGCGTTATCGCTGAGGCGCTGCTGGTTGACCAGCTTGTGCGTGCTGAAGTCGACGCTGGCGATCCAGCGATCCTTGTTGTCGTTGGCGCGCACCTGCACGGCGAGCTGGCTGCCATCGTCGCTCCAGGCGATGCCGCCGCCACCGCCGTCTTCCGCACTGCCGACCACGCGCACGCCGCGTACGTCGGGTGCTTTCAACGCCTTGGCTTCGTCAGGCTTGCCGGCTTTTTCCAGCGCGGCCACGGTCTGCGCACGCAGTGCTTTCAGCGGGTCATCTTTAATGCCGGGCAGGCCATCGAGTGCGAGCGGGTAGCTCTGATGCGCGCGCAGATCGAGCAGCAGCAGCAACTGCGGCGCAGGCGGGTTATGGCCGACGTAGGTGCGCGCTTCCTTCGGCTCGGTGTAGCCGCTCTCGGTGACATAGTGATTGACGACCGGCGCCTTGCCTTCGTCGTAACCCTTCGGTGCCGTGACCACCAGCAGCCAGCGGCCGTCGGGCGACAGCTCGGTATCGACGGCCACCGCTTTGTCGCCGAGGAAGAACGGCGCCGGCGCGCGACCCGGATCGGCCGCATCGAGCGCCTTGTCCTGATCCTTCAGCGCCTGCTTGTCGGCCTTGATGTCGCGCAGGGTCTTGAACAGATGCAGCTGCAGATCGCCTAGCTCGTCGGCTTTCTTCGCCTGCGGATCGTCCGCGAACTTCAGCACCGCGGCTGGCGCGGTGCTGCCGCTGGCGAGGTCGTAGCTGTACCAGTCGTTGCCGTCGCGGAACTGCAGCGCGCGACCGTCGGCGGAAAACTGCGGTGAGGATTCCTCCTGCGGCGTGCGCGTGATCTGCGTGCGCCGGCCGCTGCTCGTGTCGACCACGAAGATATCGCCATGCATCACGTAGGCGGCATGCTGATGGGCGCGGTCGAACACCGCCGGCCCTTCAGCCTGCGCCATCGCCGCAGGGTCGAGCATGGTGCTTTGTCCGCTGGCGGCATCGACGCGATAAAGATCTTCCACTGGGCTGCCGTCGCGCTTGAGCGAGTAGTAGAGGCTGCGGCCGTCGACGCTCCAGTACGGCATCTCCACCGGATGCCCGATCCAGTCCGGGTCGGCCATGATGGTTTCCATATCCAGCGGCCCAGCGGCGGGTGGCGTCGCGGCGGCAGCGGGCAGTACAGCGAGGGCGATAAGGCCGGCAAGCAGCAGTCGACGCATGGGTGTGTCTCCACGAGAGGCAACGATGAGAAAAATCAGCATAGCCGAGCGTGGCGCATCTGCACTCTCACCCGTGCCAGAAGTCAGGGCCGCTTCGGCGCGACGCTGCCGCGCCGGTTGGCCGCAGGTACGCGCGCTCATGCGCGCTCCATGGACAGGGCGACCGCGACAAACTGGCCACCGCGTTTATTCAGTCGCGATCGCAGCGACTGGTAACATGACTTTTCATTTCCAAAAGTGCGTCGCTCATGGCCTTGCCCACCGTTGAACAGGAAACTGCCGCCAACCCGACCCATAGCGTGATCTGGCTGCACGGCCTCGGCGCGGATGGACACGATTTCGCGCCGGTGGTGCCGCAACTGGTGGCGCCGGGCTGGCCGGCGCTGCGTTTCATCTTTCCGCACGCGCCGGTGCGCCCGGTGACGATCAACAACGGCATGTCGATGCGCGCGTGGTACGACATCATCGCGTTCGACCTCAATGCCCGGCAGGACGAGGCCGGCATGCGCGCGTCGGTCGCCGAAGTGGAAACCCTGATCGCGCACGAACACAGCCGCGGCGTGCCGAGCGAACGCATCCTGCTGGCCGGCTTCTCGCAGGGCGGGGCGATTGCTCTGGCGGCCGGCTTGCGACACGCGCAGAAACTGGCTGGCATCATCGCGCTTTCCACTTATCTGCCGATGCACACCACGCTGGCGGCCGAACGCCACGCGTCGAATGCGGCCACGCCGATTTTCTGGGGCCACGGCCTGGCCGATCCGGTGGTCGTGCTGCAGCGTGGCATCGATTCGCGTGACCGGCTGCAGGCGCTCGGCTATCCGGTCGACTGGCACACCTACCCGATGATGCACGCGGTGAATCCGCAGGAAATTTTCGACCTGCGTGACTGGATCGGTCAGCGTCTGAAGTAACCCGCTGGCCCAGGTCGGCGGCCGCGCGAGCGGACGACCTGCATGCGGCATACTTCGCGCATGGCCCCACCGAGCACCGCCAGCAATCCGCGCGAACGCGTCGAACAAAGTCCGCTGCCGGACTTTTGTCAGCTGCCCGCGCTGTTTGCGCTGATCGTGGTTGGCGCGCTGACGGTGACCGTGATGTGGCTGTCACGCAGCGGCCAGCGCGACTGGACCGGCTACAGCGTCGGCATGCTGTTTGTGATCTGGCTGGCGCTGGTAATTGCGGTGATGCTGTGCAAGTTGCGCCCGCTGCTGCAGCACCTGCCCGGCCGCCTGCCCTATGTCGGTGTGTGGCTACTGATCGTGCTGATCGTGTTGCTGGCCAGCAGCGTCGCACGCTGGCTCGATGCGTCGCTGGAAATGCAGCTGGGCACCACCGCGAGCGGCGTGTTCGTGCGCGACAACGTGGCCATCGCCGCGCTGCTCGGTGCCGCGATGCTGCGCTATTTTTATGTGCTGGCGCAGTGGCAGGCGCGGCTCGAAGCGGTAACCCGGGCGCAGGTCGATGCACTGCAGGCGCGCATCCGGCCGCACTTTCTTTTCAACAGCATGAACACCGTGGCCGCGCTGATCCGCGTCGACCCCGACGCGGCCGAGCGCACGGTCGAAGATCTTTCCGAACTGTTCCGCGCCGCGCTCGGCCAGCACAATAACGACGACGGCACGCTCGGCGACGAGCTGGCGCTGATCGAGCGCTATTTGGCTATCGAGCAGCTGCGCCTGGGCGATCGTCTGCGCGTGCGGCGCGATATCGCATCGCTGCCGGAGAATTTTCCACTGCCGCGCCTGCTGCTGCAGCCGCTGGTGGAGAATGCCGTGCGCCATGGTATTCAGCCGCTGGTCGGCGGCGGCGAGGTGATTCTGCGCGGCCAGGTCGACGGCGACGGCGTGCGCATCGAAATCATCAATCCGCTGCCGGCCACCGCCGCTGCGCCGGGCAATGGTCACGCGCTGGACAATGTGCGGCAGCGCGTGGCTTATCGTTATGGTCCGCTGGCACGCGTCGACGCCGAACCGCAGAGCGGACCCGAGGGCGAACGTTTCGTGGTGAAACTTCATCTACCGCGGCCTCATCCTTCCAGGCAGACGAGCGATGCGCGTACTGATCGTCGATGACGAACCGCTGGCGCGCGCGCGCATGGCGTCACTGTTGGGCGACTGTGCCGATATCGAGATCGTCGGCAGCGTCGGCGATGGCGAAAGTGCGCTCGCCGCCATCGGCGAACAGCAGCCGGATGTGCTGCTGCTCGACATCAACATGCCCGGCCTCAACGGCACCGCGCTGGCACAGCGGCTGGCCGGCCGCGCGCGACCACAGGTGATTTTCTGCACCGCTTACGAAGCGCACGCGCTGCAGGCGTTCGAGCTCGGTGCGGTCGATTATCTGCTCAAGCCGGTACGATTCGAACGTTTGCGCGACGCCCTGCAGCGCGCCGAACGCCGCCTCGCCGATCAGACCCGTGAGCCGCCAAAATATCTGCGCGGCCGGCTGCGCGGCGAGGAAGTGCGCATCGCCCTCGACGAAGTGATCTACCTGCTTGCCGACGAAAAATACGTCGTCGTGCAGCATCGCCGCGGCGAGCTGCTGATTGAGGAATCCCTGCGCCAGCTGGAAGAAACCTACCCCAGCCAACTCATCCGCCTGCACCGCAACTGCCTCGTGCCACCGGCGCGATTGCTTGGATTGAAAACGCTCAGCGACGGGCGCGTGCTCGCGCGCCTGGACGGCAGCGAAATAAGTCCGGAAATCAGCCGTCGCAATCTGCCGGCCGTGCGGAAGCTGCTGCGGCTGGGGTGAAGGCCTGGAGCAACCGAAAGCCGTCGTAGCTTCGCGTACCTCTTATCAGGAAACCCGTCCGTGCACTCACCACTCAACGCCGTGATGATCTACGCCAGAGACATGGACAAGACGGCAGGCTTTTATCAGCGGTTTTTTGGCCTCGTATCCAGCGGCAAGGTCGAAGACTTGATCGAGCTGAGCTCGCCCGACGGTGGCCCGATTATCCTGATACACCAGGCGGCAAAAAGCGTGAAGCTTGGGCAGGTGGGCGTGAAGCTGATCTTTGCCGTGAAGGACGTCGAAGCGTTCAAGGCCAAGAGCGCCGAACAGGGTCTGGTGTTTGGTAGCACTCATCAAGCCAGCGGCTACGCGTTCGCGAACGCCAAAGATCCGGACAATAATTCGGTATCCATATCCAGCCGCGCGTATCGCAAGCGCGGCTGATCACTTCTGCTCAAACTAAGGTTGAGGAATCACCATGAAACTTATCGGCATGCTCGATTCGCCCTACGTGCGACGGGTGGCGATTTCGCTGCAGCTGCTGGGCATTCGATTCGAGCATCAGTCGCTGTCGGTATTCGGCGGCTTCGAGGAATTTCAGCGAATCAACCCGCTGGTGAAGGCACCCACCCTGATTTGCGACGACGGCGAGTTGTTGATCGATTCGACGCTGATCCTGCAGTACGCCGAAGCGATCGCAAGCGCCCGCAGAAGCCTGATGCCGACGAGCAAAGCCGAGCAACAGCACGCGCTGCACATCATCGGGCTGGCGCTGGCCGCGTGCGAGAAAAGCGTGCAGATCGTCTACGAACGCAATCTGCGGCCGACCGAGAAGCAGCACGCGCCGTGGGTGGAGCGTGTTACCGGACAGCTGCTTGCCGCCTACGCTGCGCTCGAATCATCGTTTCGCGATCAACCACAAAGCATCACCAGCAGCAGCATCGATCAGGCCGGCATCACCACTGCCGTCGCCTGGAAATTCACGCAGGAGATGCTGCCGGAAATCATCCCAGCGGCTGACTATCCGGCGCTGCGCGCGCTCTCGGAGCAGGCCGAGGCCCTGACCGAATTCGCCGCAGCACCGTGCGGCTCCAGCACATATCGCGGCGGGGCTTGATTGTCGACATCAACTGCCGGAATTCCTGCAACACCGACACCGTAGCTTGGCGGCAAGCGCAGCGATGCCCCAACAAAAAGCCCAACAGGCGCCAGGCAGTCCGTAACGACATCGCCGGGTACCCGTTGGGCTTCGCTTTGCTCGACACCAACCTACGATTACGATTTCAACGCCGACATGTGTCAGGCGCCAAACAAAGCTGGATCAGCCTTCCTTCTTGATCTCGTGGCCGCCGAACTCGTTGCGCATCGACGCCAGCAGCTTGTCGGCGAACGAGTCGTTATCGCGCGAGCGGTAGCGTTCCATCAATGACAGGGTGATTACCGGGGCCGATACGCTCAGCTCCATCGCCGCGTCGACCGTCCAGCGGCCTTCGCCGGAATCGACCACGTACGGCGCGATGCCCTTCATGTCCGGGTTCTTGCCCAGCGCGTCAGTGGTGAGGTCGAGCAGCCAGGAACGCACCACGCTGCCGTAGCGCCAGATTTCGCCGACCTGCTTCAGGTCGAGGCCGAATTCGGTTTTGTGCTTGAGGATGGAGAAGCCCTCGGCGTACGCCTGCATCATGCCGTACTCGATGCCGTTGTGAACCATCTTGGTGTAGTGGCCGGAGCTGACCGGACCAACGCGGCCCCAGCCCTGATTCTTGGCCGGTGCCAGCGTTTCGAAGATCGGCTTGATGGCGTCGACGACCTTCTCGTCGCCGCCGACCATCATGCTGTAGCCCTCGGCCAGACCCCAGATGCCGCCGCTGGTGCCGCAGTCGACATAGTTGATCTTCTTGTCGACGTACGAGGCCGCGCGGCGCTGCGTATCTTTATAGTTGGAATTGCCGCCGTCGATGACGGTGTCGCCTTCGGACAACAGCTTGTAGAGCGTGTCGACGGTGTCGTCGGTGATCTTGCCGGACGGCACCATCACCCACACCACGCGCGGCGCGGGCAAGGCCTTGACCAGCGCTTCGAGCGAATCGGCCTCGCCGGCGCCCTTCGATACCAGCAGCGTGCGCGCGTCGGCGTTGGGGTCGAACCCCGTGACCTTGTGGCCGCCCTTGATCAGGCGTTCCGCCATATTGGCGCCCATTTTGCCGAGACCCACCATGCCAAGTTCCATCGGATGTCCTTTACGTCGAGTGATTGGGGAGAGAAAGAATTTCGTGATGCTTCGATTGCACAGTCTATTCACGCCGTCGATAAGTCGGCGTGATCGCAGAAACTTACTCGGCGGTGCGCGCCAGCCATTTTTGCAGGCGCGCGCGGAGGCGTGAGGTGATGCGCGTTCGGCTATACGCCTTGGCCGCCTCGCGTATCGCCTCGGCCTGGGTCGGATACGCATGGATGACCTTTGCCAAAGTGCGCAGGCCGATCTTGGCGACCATCGCCAGGGTGATCTCGTTGATCATCTCGCCGGCATGGCGCGCCACGATGGTGGCGCCGAGAATGGTGTCGGTGCCCTCGCGCACGTGGATTTTGACGAAGCCGCCTTCTTCGCTGTCAGTTATCGCGCGATCGATCTGATGCATCGGCACGGTAAAGGTCTTAATCGGGACGCCCTTGCGGTTGGCTTCGCGCACATACAGGCCGACGTGGGCGATTTCCGGGTCGGTATAGGTGCACCACGGGATGACCAGTTCGCTCAGGCGCATGCGCCCGCGCATGAAGGCGTTATTGACCACGATGCGCGCGGAGGCCGCCGCGGTGTCGGTGTACTGGTCTTCCAGACAAACGTCGCCAGCAGCGTAGACGCGCGGATTGCTGGTCAGCAGAAAATCGTCGACCTCGATGCCTTTCTTGGCGTCGTATTTGATACCGGCCTTTTCCAGGTCCAGGCCCTGCACGTTGGGCACGCGGCCCACGCCGGTGAGAATCGCGTCGACCTCGATCACGCTCTTGTAGTCGGCGCTGATTAGGTCGACCTGCTTGGCACCGTTCTCCGTGCGCACGGCGGTGGCGGTGGTATTGAGCCGCACCTCGATGCCGTCACGACCGAAGGCGTCGGAGAGAATCTGCGCGGCGTCGCGCTCCTCTTTTTCGAGGAACAGCGGTTTGTCCTGCACGATGGTGACTTTCGAGCCCAGCTGCCGAAACGCCTGGGCCAGCTCGCAGCCGACCGGGCCGCCGCCGATCACCAGCAGGCGCTTGGGCAGTTCGGTGAGGTTGAACACGGTGGCGTTAGTGAGAAAGCCGGCTTCGCGCAGGCCCGGCACGTCCGGAATATGCGGACGGGTGCCGGTGGCGATCATCGCCTTGCCGAAGCGCAGCTCGATGTCGTTGACCATCAGACGGTCTTTGCCGCTGAAGCGCACATTGCCGAAAAACATGTCGACGCCGAGCTTGGCCATCTTCCGCACCGACGAACCGCCGCTGAGATGGCTGCGGATGCGCCGCACGCGATCCATCACGGCCGGGAAATCGACCTCGATATGGTCGGCCTTGGCGCCGTAGCGCGCCGCGTTGCGCATGTCGGCATACAGGCGGGCCGTGCGGATCAGCGCCTTGGACGGCACGCAGCCGGTGTTGAGGCAGGTGCCGCCGATGAAATGCCGCTCGATCATCGCCACCTTCAGGCCCATGGCGATGGCCAGTTCGGCGGCGGCCACGCCGGACGAGCCGGCGCCGATGATCACCAGCTGATAGCGATCGGCCGGCTTGGGATTGGCCCAGGCCTGCGGGTGCAGGTCGGCCACGCGCTTGTCTTCCCAGGCGTCCTCTGGCGTAGTGATGGACGCATCGAACGGCGGCGACATCAGTGTGCTCCTTGGGAATCGGACGGCTCGATCCAGCCGCCTTCGAAGCCGGCCTGGCGCAGCCCGTCGCGGATCCACGGGCATGCGCGCATCAGCTGCCAGATCAGGCCGCTGCGATGGTTCTCGATCATCATCACGATGGCGCCCTGATCGAGCCCGTAATAGCCATTGGAAATCCACGGCTGGCCGTCGACCGGCACCGAAGGGTTGAAGCTGCTGGCCAGACGGTTGTCGACCATCATCTGCGGATAGCGCATCAGCATGTTGCGCATCGCTTCCATCACCAGCTCGGGTGCAAACGGAACCGAGGCGAGCACGGCCGGCGCGGACAGCGTGCCGTCATCCGGGCCGTACGGCACGCCGCGGCCGGCGTAGCCGAACAGGCGATGATCGGGGCTGATGGCATCGGACTGCCCGTCGGTCGGACCGTCGCAGGCAGACAGCCCCCAGCAGTTTTCGTCATAGCCAACAAACTCGTGCGGGTTGAGCTGGGTGTAGCGGCGCTGGATATAGACGGCGGCGCGGCTGTTCTCGAAGTAGTCGGAGTTCTTTTCGCGCATGAACGGGTCGCGGATACCGCGCAGGTCCACCCATGCGTGCGAAAACTGGTGCACGAATAGCGGCCCGGCGTAGAGATAATCGTGGTCGTACAGGTTTTCCCACTGGTAGGTCGCCGTCCACGCGGTGTAGCAGTCGGCCTTGATCGGATGCGTGGGCGAGCCCATCGCCATGGCGTACAGCACGATGGCTTCGCTGTAACCCTCCCATCCGTAGTGCAGAAAGCCGCTCTCCGGTTTCCAGCCTTGCCGGATAGTGCCGCCGCCATCCTGTGACCAGAGCCAGTCGACGCGGCGATAGAGAAAGTCGACCAGCTCGCGCAGCTCGGTTTCTTCCGGCGTGTCGGCGGTGAAGTACTGCGCCGCCGTCAGCGCGCCGGCGATCAGCAGCGCGGTGTCGATCATCGACAGCTCGGACTGCCAGACCCGCGTGCCCTTTTTCATGTCGAGAAAGTGGTAGTAAAAGCCCTTGTAGCCGGTGGCATCGGGCTTGCCGCTCTGGTCGCTGTCGCGGAAAAAGCGCAGCGCCGCCAGGCTGAGCTTGACCGCCTCGGCGCGCTGCATCCAGCCGCGCTCGATGCCAACCGGGTAGCACGACAGCGCGAAGCCGACGACCGCGATGCTGACCGGCGAGTTTTCCCGCGAGGTGTCAGCCACCAGACCGTTGTCGGGGTTCACCGTCTCCAGAAAATAACCGAAGGCTGCCTTCTGCAGCTGGTCGAGCATTGCCTCATCCGAGAGCGTGGGTAACGGGTTTGCTATGTGGGTTTCGGGCATGACCAACCGTCGAAAAGCGGGTTCAATAAATTATCAACGCATCATGTTGCAAGGTAGTGCATGTAATGCGTGTAAAACCGCCGTCGTTTCGTGTCGTCGGTGCGCGCACAGAACGGTTCGCCGGCTTCGCTCCCATCATGACTTCACGCGATATTAGCCCGGTGCGGACGTACGCTAGACCGGTTGCGACACCCATCCACGCCGATCGCGCAGGAGTTCCATCCGCCATGTCCACCCGTTCACCGTCAACACCGAGCCGCGCGCCGCGCGCGCAACTGCTCTCCAACGGCAACTACAGCGTGATGCTGACGGCGAACGGCTCCGGCTACAGCCAGTGGCACGACCTGGCCGTAACGCGATGGCGTGAGGACCCGACGCGTGATCCATGGGGCAGCTTTCTGCTGCTGCGCGACGAGGAAAACGGCAAGGTCTGGTCGGCGACGCGCCAGCCGTTCGCTCAGGGCGATACGGACGACAGCATGACTCTTGCGTCCGGCCGCGCGAGCTTTCATCGCCAGCACGATAGCGTAAGCAGCGTGCTGGCGGTGGCCGTCGCCGGCGATGCCGATGTCGAGCTGCGCCGCCTTACGCTGACGAATGACGGCGCCACGCCCCGTACGTTGTCCGTCACGGCGTATGCCGAAGTGGTGGTCGGCCCGATCGGTGCTGACAATGCGCACCCCGCCTTCTCCAAGATGTTCGTACAGACCGATTGGGATGCCTCGAAGCACCTGTTGCTGGCCACGCGCCGGCGCCGCGCCAGCAGCGAGGCGATGATCTGGGCGGCGCACGCGCTGCAGATCGAGGGCCAGCCAGCCACCGATGAATTCGAGACCGATCGTTCGCGCTTTCTCGGCCGAGCCCGCACGTTGCGCAACGCGCAGGCGATGCAGCACGGCAGCACGCTCTCCGGCGCCACCGGCTGCGTGCTCGATCCGGTGTTTGCCCTGCGCCAGCATCTCAGTCTCGCGCCGGGCGCCAGCGTAACCCTGCTGCTGTGGACGCAGTTGGCTAGTTCGCACGACGGCGTCACCGCGCTCGCCGAGCGCGTGGCCGATAGTCAGGCGGCGACGAACCTGTTTGCCGGCGCGGCCCAATACGCCGAAGCCGAGCAGCAGCGGCTGGCCGTTGATCGGGACAAGGCCGCGCGCTTTGCGCACTGGCTGAGCGCGCTGGTCAGCAGTGATGCCTTACAACGGCCGGCACCCGAAGTCCTGGCCCGCGGTCGCGGCGGTCCGCCGACGCTCTGGGGTGCGGGCATCTCCGGCGATCGTCCGATCGTGCTGCTGCGGATCGACAACGCCGCGGCGCTGCCGCAGGTGCAGGAGCTGCTGCTGGCACAGACGTTCTGGCGCAGCCAGCGGCTGGCGGTGGATATCGTCATCTTGAATGAGGCGGCCGACGCCGACGGCGATGCGCTGCAGGGCCAGCTCGATCCGCTGATCGACGCCCAAAAGACCCAGCTGAAAAACGACACCGCGGCGCCGAAGGCGGAGCTGTTCGGTCTCCGCGACAAGGCCATCGACGACAATCTGCGCAACGGCCTGATGACGGTTGCTCGCATTGTGCTGGGTGGCGACGCCACCGATGCCGATGAGATCGCCGCGCCAACCGCAAGCCTGGCTGACGGTGCGGCCCCGGCGATTCGCGCGACGGCCTCGAGCAGCCCGGTCGCCACGCCATCCAAGCCTGAGTTTTTCAACGGCCACGGCGGCTTTGTCGATGACGGGCGCGCCTATCGCATCGACCTCAACGAGCAGCATCCGACGCCGGCGCCGTGGGTCAACGTAATCGCCAATGCCGGCTTCGGCTTTATCGTTTCGGCCGAAGGCGGCGGCTATGCGTGGTCGCTCAACAGCCAGCAGAATCCGCTGACGCCGTGGCCGAACGATCCGGTCAGCGACAGCCCGCGTGACGTGCTCTATCTGCGCGACCAGGAAAGTGGCGACGTGTGGAGCGCTACGGCGTTACCCGTTCGCGTCGCGGGCGCAAACTATGTTGCCACGCACGGCAAGGGCTGGAGCCGCTTCACCAGCAATGCGCACGGCATAAACACCGAGCTGACCCAGTGCGTGCCGACGGCGGACTCGATCAAGCTGTCGCGCTTGCGCCTGAGCAACCCCTCCGATCGCACGCGACGCTTGTCGGTTACCGGCTACGTCGAGTGGGCGCTGGGCTCCAATGGCACCACGCCGGCGCCGTTCGTTATCACGTCGCGCGACGAGACAAGCGGCGCGCTGCTGGCGCGCAATCCGTGGCGCAGCGATTTTGGCGACCGCGTGGCGTTTATCGACTTCGGCGGCCAGCAGCAGTCGTTGACCGGCGATCGCGGCGAATTTCTCGGTGCGCTGGGCGCGGTGGATAGGCCTGCCGCACTCGCTGCCGGCACGCCATTGTCGGGACGCGTCGGCGCCGGGCTCGACCCGTGCGGCGCGTTGCAAACCACGGTGGAGCTACCGCCGAACACGCAGATCGAACTCGTGTTCGCACTGGGCGACGCCGCGTCGGAATCCGAAGCGAGAGATTTGGTGCAACGTTATCGCGATATCGACGTCGACGACGTGTTGACCGACGTCGCCAACCAGTGGAACGGCCTGCTCGACACCGTGCAGGTGAAAACGCCCGACCGCGCCATGGACGTGATGCTCAATCACTGGCTGCCGTATCAGGTGCTGGCCAGCCGCGTCTGGGCACGCACGGCGTATTACCAGGCCAGCGGCGCCTACGGTTTCCGCGACCAGCTGCAGGACGTGATGGCGCTATGTGTCAGCCGGCCCGACCTTGCCCGTGAGCATTTGCTGCGCGCATCCGGGCGACAGTTCGCCGAAGGCGATGTGCAGCACTGGTGGCTGCCGCCGGCCGGCCAGGGTATCCGCACAAAAATTCGCGATGACCGCATCTGGCTGGCTTACGTGGCCACGCGCTATGCCGACGTCACCGGCGATACCGCCGTGCTGGACGAACGCGTGCCGTTCCTCAAGGGCGATGCGATTCCCGACGGCGCGACCGACGCTTTCTTCCAGCCATCGCCGTCCGACGAAACCGTGTCAGTCTATGAACACGCCGCGCGCGGCCTCGACTCCAGCCTCGCCGTCGGCGCGCACGGCCTGCCGCTGGTCGGCACCGGCGACTGGAACGACGGCATGAACGCCGTTGGCGAAGCCGGCCGCGGCGAAAGCGCGTGGCTGGCGTGGCTGCTGATCTCGACCATCGGATTATTTGCGCCGATCGCCGAGCAGCGCGGCGACACCGCACGCGCCAAGCGCTGGCGCGACCACACCGACGCGCTGCGCGCTGCGCTGGAAAAGTCGTGGGACGGCGAATGGTACCGACGCGGCTATTACGACGACGGCGCACCGCTGGGCTCGCGCGAAAGTGACGAATGCCAGATCGATACCATTGCGCAATCGTGGAGCGTGATGGCCGGCGCACCGAACCGCGCGCACGCCGAGCAGGCGATGGCATCGGTCGACAAATTATTGGTCGACCATCCAAACCAGATCGCGCGGCTGTTCACTCCGCCGTTCGACCACGGCAAGGAAAACCCGGGCTATATCAAGGGCTATCCGCCGGGCGTGCGCGAGAATGGTGGCCAGTACACGCACGGCGCGACGTGGTCGATCTTTGCGTGGGCCGGCCTCGGTGATGGCGAACGCGCCGCCGAACAGTTTCGCCTGCTCAACCCTGTCCATCACAGCGACAGCGCCGAGGCGATCGCCCGCTACAAGGTCGAACCCTATGTCGCCTGCGCGGACGTCTATTCGGTCGACCCGCTTGTCGGCCGCGGCGGCTGGACCTGGTACACCGGCTCGGCCGCCTGGCTTTATCGTGGTGGCCTGGAAGCCGTGCTCGGCTTCCACAAGCACGGCGACCGCCTGCAGATCGACCCGCGCATTCCGAAGGACTGGCCCGGCTTTGAGATCGCCTACCGGCACCACGGCAAATCCGGCGCGATCACCCGTTACCAAATCACTGTAGAAAATCCCGCCAAGATCAGTCACGGCGTCAAGCAAATCGATCTGGACGGCCAAACGCTGCCCGCGGATCAATCGGTGGTGCTGGCCGATGACGGCCAAATCCATAGGCTGCGCATCGTGTTGGGTTAGCTCGAACGAAATGTGGAGCGCCACACTTCTTACATGATTTTTTAGATGTATCGATTGGATCGGCGCTCTACCTAGCACCTGCGCGGCGGTGAGGTGAGGCCGTCAGGCCCGCAGGGTGATCGGCAGGAAGCCGATCACTTTCCCACGGTGCATGGATGCGCCGTCGAAAAGCCAGGCTTTATGCCCACTGGGTATCAGGTCACGGACTTGGCGGGCGAAACTCGCCAAGCGCCAAACGGGGTGTCGTTTTCTCCTGGCCACTCCGCAGGAAGATGAAAGCATTAAGCATTGGATTTTTGCGTAGCGAGTTGTCGCTAAAATTATCCAGAGCACCCTCGTCCCTTGGGAGAAGGGAAACACTAGCTACGTCTCGTCCTCGACGCCCCCAGCTTCCGCGTCAACGTATTCCTCCCCATCCCCAGCGCTAGCGCCGCATTCTGCCGATGCCCCGCCCTGCTCTGCATCGCCGCCTGCAGCAAGGTCTGGTCGAGCGATTCGCGGGCACGGGCATGAATGTCCTTCTCGTCATTGGCTAACGCCGCGGCCGCCCATTCGCGCAGGGCGTCGGTCCATTCGCCGCCGGCGGGCTTGCCGGCGACCTCGCCCAGATCGGCCGGAAGAATTTCCGTACCGCGGGCAATCACCGCCATCCGGCGGCAAAGGTTTTCCAGCTCGCGCACGTTGCCGGGATAGTCGCGCTGCGCGACGGCCTTCAGTGCGGCCTTGGAAAAACGTTTCGGCGCCAGCTTCAGATCACGCGCTGCGGTGGCGAGAAAATGCTGCGCCAAAACCGGAATGTCCGCGCGGCGCGCGCGCAGTGGCGGCAGTTCGATACGCACCACGTCGAGCCGGTGCATCAGGTCGGCGCGGAACTGACCCGCAGCTACGCGCGTGGCCAGATCCTGATGCGTGGCCGCGACGATACGCACGTTGCCGCGGATCAGCTCGCGTCCGCCAACACGATAAAACTCGCCACCGGCGAGCACGCGCAGCAGGCGCGTCTGCAGCACCAGCGGCATGTCGCCAATCTCGTCGAGAAACAGCGTACCGCCCTCGGCCTGCTCGAAGCGTCCGGACACGCGGCGTACGGCACCAGTGAAGGCGCCCGCTTCATGACCGAACAGTTCGCTTTCCAGCAGCTCGCTGGGAATCGCCGCCGTGTTCAATGCCACGAAAGGCTTTGCGCGGCGCGCACTTTCCTCGTGCAGCGCGCGTGCGACCAGCTCCTTGCCCGTGCCGGTTTCACCGGTGATCAGCACGTTGAGATCACTCGCCGCAACGCGACCGATCAGCCGAAACACCTCGCGCATTGGCGCGCTCCCGCCGATCAGCGCATGGTTGGCCACGCTGGTGGCAACCGGCTGCGTCGGCGGTGACTGTGCGCTTTCCAGCGCGCGCTGCACGGAGGCGACCGCCTGATCGAGATCGAACGGCTTGGCCAGATAATCCGCCGCGCCCGCGCGATACGCCGCCGCCGTGGTGGCGACATCGGTGTAAGCACTCATCACGACCACCGGACCCAGCCCCAGCTTTTGCATGTCGTCGAGCAGTTGCAAACCGTCTTCGCCCGGCATGCGCACATCGGTCACCAGCAGCGCCGGCCGCGATTCGCGCAGGGCATCGCGCACCGCGCCGACGTCGCCAAATTCGCGTACCGCCAGGCCGGCATCGCGCAGCGCTTCGGCCAGCACAAAGCGCACGCCACGGTCGTCATCGGCGATCCAGATTTCGTCAGTCATGTGCGCGCTCCAGCGGCAGATACAAAGAGAACACGGTTTCACCCGGTCGGCTGACATAGCGCAATTCGCCGCCATGTTCGCGGGCGATCTCGCGCGACAGCGCGAGGCCGAGGCCGCTACCGTCCGCGTGGCCGGAAACCAGCGGCTGAAACAAGGTGTCGCGCAGCGAAGCGGGCACACCGCTGCCATCGTCGATCACGTCGACGCGCAGCGCCATGCGCAGCATTTTTTCACCGAGCCGTACACCGTGTTCGACGCGCGTGCGCAAGGTCAGCGTGCGTGCGCCGGCCTGCTGCGCATTGCGCGCGAGGTTCAGCAGCACCTGCTGCAGGCGGTCGGCGTCGCCGAGCAGATCCGGCATGCTCGGATCGTAGTCATGGCGAATCTGCGGCGGCTGCGACTCGGCCTGCAGCAGGTCGATCAGGCGTTCGAGCAGATGATGGATGTTCACCGGCCCGAGCCGCGCGGCGCCGTCATGATGCAGCAGGCGATTGGCCAGGGTCGCCAGCCGGTCGGCCTCGTCAATGATCAGACCCGCCAGTGACTGCAGATCTTCGCTACCCACGCGTCGCTGCAATAATTGCGCTGCGCCGCGCAGGCCGGCCAGCGGATTTTTCACCTCGTGCGCAAAACCGCGCAGCGTGGCCGACAACGGCGAACCGCTGGCCGCCGGCTCGGCCAGCGCATGCACTTCCAGCAACAGGCCTGATTCGAATGGCCGCATCGCGATATCGACCAGCGTTTCCCGACCGGTCGGCGTGCTCAGCGTGAGACCGCGCAGCTGCAGCGGTCGCTGTGATGCCAGTACTCGCGCAGCCAGCGCCAACGTTTCCGGCTCGCGCAGCAGCAATGCCAGCGGCTGGCCCACCGCGCTGCGAGGGCCCCACTCGATCCATTCCGCCAGCGCGCGGTTAATCCAGACCAGGCGCAGGTCCGCATCGACCAGCACCAGCCCGGTCGCCATCTGCTCCGCCCACACCTGCCAACCCGCTTTATTCATTGCACCATGATGGGCAATGCGCTTGAACGGTGCAATTGGCAGAAAATGCCAGCGGGCGCCCGCTGGCCGGGTGTGGACAGAACAGCAAAGTAGGTCAGGCACAAACGCCATAGTCGGCCGACACGGAGCACGCTATTGATTTCAACCACGTAGCGGATTTATCGCCGGCTCGATCCTACAAACCCAGGCAACTATGCTGTTCCGCTGACGGTTCTCCCCAAAAGGTAGGCTCAGCCGGCTGCGGATAGAAGAAATCAAACGCTACTCAAACTTGGAAGCCGCAAACGCTGCCGAGGCCGTCGATCTGTTTGTACTGCTCCAACCTGATATCACTTTGGCGGACATGCCGTTGCCTGATATGAGTAGCATCGAACTGATTTCGCTATTGCGGACTAAGTCATCTAGCGCGCAATTTATTGTACTCACGGTCAACGCCGGCGGCGGAGAAATTGGGAAAGCTCTGCACGCGAGGACGAGCACCTACCTCTTCAACAACGCGCCATCCGAAGAACTTCTCGGTGCTGTTCGCACAGTGCATCGCGGTGGCCGCTATATGTCCCCAACGTTGGATCGTCTATCTGACGAAATTTCAAGTCATCCAGGCCTTACCGCTCGCGAGTTGCAGGTCTTGCCGTGCTTGGTCCGTGGGCATAGCAATCTCCAGATCGCCGAAGAAATGGGCGTTATGGAGGAAACCGCCAAATTTCACGACAAAAACGTCCTCGGCAAGTTGGGCGTTCCTTCCAGGAGCCACGCAGTTGCCTTGAGCCAAAAGCTTGGTCTGGCGCAGTAGGCAAAGACCTGATTAATGCTTCCATCAGTCAATCAATGACTTTTTTCCGCGCGCAGTCCACGCTCTGAATTAAAAACTTAGACTTAAAGTCTACAAACGCAGGTCCCCGCGCCATGGCTTTTTCAAAAAGCTCTCGCCGAACGGTCAACATTGCACGAGCTAAGTGTCTAGCAATGTTTCGCTTAACCGCCATAGCCGGGCTGCCGCTGCTTCATCTCGAGCTGCGACGGAGGTCGCCACGATTTGCTGTTTCACAAAATATGCGCCCGAAATCCGCTCCAGTTCCGGCGCAGTTGCAAGATAGATCGAAGTCGCTGCCCCCTCATCAAGATTGACGCCGCGCAATCGCATGTAGCGTCGCATGAGCCAGCCATACACGCCATTTCCGTCTGAAAACTGGCTCGCGACCAGTCCCGGATGTAGAGCATTGGCCGTGACGCCAGAACCCACCAGCCTCCTAGACAACTCATGAGTAAACATGAGGATGGCGAGTTTGGTCTGCGCATACTGGCGGAATGCGGGGTGTGCCCACGGCATCGCTAGCGCGTAGAAAATATTGCCAAGTTCGCGGCTAGGATAGGCACCTAGTCCGCGCTTGGCGACCTGAGGATCTTCAAAATTGAATTGCGAAACGTCTTCGTATGCTTCTGAGGCAACGTTGATTATGCGCGCCGGAGCGCCTGCCTTGAGGGCATCGAGCAATAGCTGTGTCAGCAAAAACACGCCAAGATAATTGAGTGCCAAAGTCATCTCGATGCCATCAACACTTTCCTGGCGAAGGGTAAACAAAGCACCGACATTATTGACCAAGACGTTCAGACTTCTATATCGCGCCAAAAAATCCTGCGCTAAACGGCGAATCTCCGTTTTCGACGATAGATCTGCGCATAGGTATTCCACCGATGCGTTGTGAGTCTCGCGCTGGATTGCTTCGACCGTTTGCTGACAACGTTGAGTGTTCCGGCCAACAACGATCACCGTCGCGCCCTTCCTGGCCAACTCCTGTGCCGTGATCTTCCCTATACCGGCAGTTGCGCCAGTGACCATGCAGACTTTTCCTGCCATGGGTCGATGAGCTTCGATCATGATCAGAATTCCTTAATTATTTAACAGTCGGCGTATCTCTTTAAACACCACTTATCCACGACCAATGGCGCATGCGAAACGCGAACCAGCAGCCTACGTTTAGTGCGGGTATATGACGAAGACCAGAACGTCATGAACCCATTATCGACGCTAAGCGGCAACTTCGAAGATGTAAAAATCGACGTGAAAAGCAAACTGTCTGCTTTGTGGGCGGCAGTCATGTTTTGCTACGTCGATTCCCGATGGAAGATCATGACGTTCCCGTAAACCAGCTCCATGACGAGCGCGCAGAGCTGGAGACTTGTTATCGGTGGTTTCCTGGCGCAAAGATCGGCGCGAGAAGGGTGCCGACGGCCAGCCACTGCGCATGAAACAGCTTTTCGTGCCGTGGCCCGAAGGTCTTGTCGAGGCGCGCGCGGCGGATCGTCTCGAAAACGATCAGGCGATTGTCAGCATCCCTGCTCTGCTCGGAAGCCCATTCGCAGGTGGTCTTGATGATCGACTCGAGGCTTTTCTTCTCGCGCAGCCGTTTGGCAAGATGCGCGGCCTGGTCGGCGCGACCGCCTTGGAGCAGGTCAAGGACAATATCTTCCTTCGACTCAAAATTGGAATAGAAGGCGCCTTCGGTAAAGCCAGCTTCTTCCGCGATGCCGTCGACGGAGGCGCCGCCGAAACCTTCGGTCGCAAACAAGGCGCGCGCGGACGCGAGCAATTTGGCGCGGGTATGTTCGCGACTTTCCTCGCACGTCATGCGTATTCTGACTGGCATCGTTGCGTCCATCCTCGACATCCAGTTTGTGCCACCTCAGACGCGGACTCTGCCTCGGCTTGCCGTGCACGGCGATCGCTGGATTTCCACGGTCCCAGAATTCCGATGGTCAGGGCGGGCCGCTTCGATTGCTCAGTGCGCCGCCATGGCTTTCTCGTCGGCCTGCACTCGTTTTAGAAAGAACGCCAGAGGCACCAGCACCAAAAAACCCACGCCGAGCGCCTTGAAGTTATCGAGGTATGAGAGCATCGATGCCTGCTGCTGCAGCGTGCTGCCAACACTGGTTACGGCCAGTCGCATGGCCTGCGTTGCATCGTGACCCTGCGCAGTCAACACGCGGGCGCTTTGCGTCAGCGTATGTTGGTAGGTTCTATCCAGCGGGCCGAGATGATCGATCAGCGTGGATTGATGATATTGCGACCTGCGGTCAAGAATGGTGGTCACCACCGAGGTGCCGAAGCTGCTGCCCAGGTTGCGCGCCAGATTGATCAACGCCGAGGCATTGCCGATGCGCGCTGGAGGCACGGCGCCCATAGACACCACGTTGATAGGTACAAACAAAAAGGCCAGGCCGATCGCCTGGTAGATGCGGTACTTCGCCATCGTGTACTGGTCCACGCCGATATAGAACGTCGTCATCTGCAACGTCGCCAGACCCGCAATGAGAAACCCGATGGCGATCAGTATTCGCGCATCGGCGACCTGCACCAGCCTGCCGATAAATGGCATGCACAGCAGCATCGCAAATCCGCCCGGGGAAAGAATCATTCCTGCCGCGGTCGCGTTGTAGCCGAAGAGCTGTTGGGCCATTTGCGGAATCAGCAGCGTTGATGCGAGCAACATGAAGCCAAGCGCAAACATGAGTACGGCAGAGATGCCGAAGTTGCGTATGCCCAGCAGGCGCAGATCGACGATCGGATCGTCATCGCCCAACTCCCACACCACAAAACAGACCAGCGCAATCAATGAGACCAGAGCCATGACGAGAATGAACGGCGAGGCCAGCCAGTCGTCGTCCTGACCACGGTCGAGTACCACCTGCAGCGTACCCAGCCCCAGCGCGAGCAGGCTGAAGCCGATACCGTCGAAACGGAATTTACGTGTGCGCCGTTCTGCCCGTTGCTGCTTGAGGTATTCCGGCTCTTTCACGATGGCCGTAGCTGCCATGAAAAGCGCGATCGCCACGGGAACATTGATCAGGAAAACCCAACGCCAGCTGTAATGGTCGGTGATCCAGCCGCCCAGCGTCGGACCGATCGCCGGTGCAAACACCACCGCAATGCCGTACAGCGCGAACGCAATGCCGCGTTTGCTCGGCGGCGCGGCGTCGGACAGGATCGCCTGTGCAAAGGGTTGCAGGCCCCCGCCCACCAGACCTTGAAGTGCGCGGAAACACACCAGCGCCCCCAGGCTCGGCGCCATACCGCAGAGCAGAGACGCCACACCGAACCCCGCAATGCAAAAAAGAAACAGGCGCTTGCGCTCAAACACCGTGGATAGCCATCCAGTGATGGTCAACACGATCGCGTTGGCGACGAGGTAAGAGGTCAATACCCACGTCGCCTCATCCTGACTGGACGCCAGGCTGCCGGCGATGTGTGGCAGTGCCACGTTGGCAATGGAGATGTCGAGCACCTCCATGAAGGCCGCCATGGCGACGACCGGTGCGACCAGCCAGAAACTCGGGCCGCTGCTGGCGCTTGCTGATGCGCTCACGGCGCCGTGCTCGCGGCAACGCGCGCGTTGCCCTGCTCCATCGCGTCATCGCTGCCGAGGTTGTCCGCGACAATGCGATTCACCAGCGCGTCCGCACCGCGGGTGACATCGGCGTAGACGTCCGTGCTGTAGGCCGGCTGCGACGACGATGGTGCGATCGTTGGGAGCCGCGAGCCGGAGCGATCGCGTAGCGACACGGACACATCCATCGACAGCCCCAGGCTTAGCGGGTGATCGCGCAGTACGCTGGCATCGGGCACCACACGCACCGGCACACGCTGCACGATCTTGATCCAGTTGCCGGTGGCGTTCTGCGCGGGCATCGACGAGAACGCATTGCCGGTGCCCAGGCCAATGCCGACCACCTTGCCCTTGAAGTCCACATCGCTGCCATAGAGATCAGCGTGCATGGTGATCGGCTGACCGATACGCACCTTTTCCAGCTGCGTCTCCTTGAAGTTGGCATCCACCCATACCTGATCGACCGGCACAATCGACAGCAGCTCCGTGCCGGTATCGATGTGCTGAC
>Ga0302220_10000122_pt1 | contig 71168 bp, 78 predicted proteins | sample II_Palsa_E1_3_FD_194572 | JGI IMG/M metagenome (GOLD analysis project Ga0302220, IMG submission 194572) | Peat permafrost microbial communities from Stordalen Mire near Abisko, Sweden - II_Palsa_E1_3 | ecosystem: Environmental > Terrestrial > Soil > Palsa > Peat permafrost | place: Sweden...
CCGCTCGGATCCACCATGCCTGTCATCAGGTACGAGCGGTTCGGGTGAGTCGGGCCGGCCAGCGAGCAGAAGTAGGCGTCGCAAACGGTGAAGGCATCGGCCAGTGCGTAGTGAAACGGAATGTCGCTACGCAGGTAGTAGCCCATCGTCATGTCGGTCTTGTACTGGGGCCACTGGTTGTACGCGCCGTTGTTGATCGCGTAGTGCGTTGGATACCAGTTGTGATCGAGATCGCCGATACACTGCGCGCTGGTGGTCTGCGTGTTCAGGTGGAATGGCAGGACCGGTTGCGCCGCATTTTCCTTCGACGGCTGATACCACACCGGTTGCTGGCCGCCCGGCAGCGGAATCGGGAAACGGTCGTTGTAGCCACGTACACCGCGCATATGGCCGAAGTAGTGGTCGAACGAACGGTTCTCTTGCATGAACACCACGATGTGCTCGACATCCTGAATCGTTCCGGTGCGCGAATTCGCCGGTATGGCGAGCGCATTGCGAATCGATTCGGGGAATGCGGCCAGCGCGGCGGCTGCACCAGCGGATGATGCGACAGTCTGCAGGAAACGGCGACGGCTATTTGAGGTCATTGGTTATCACCTTCTGCGGGGGGGAGAGAATAGCGCGACTGGCGCGCCGGGGGAATCCGGTGGTCAATTGCTTTTGCCGCTCTGGTCGCTGTCGCCGGGCGCGTAATGCAATACGGGCGTGACTTGCTGGCTGTCGGCCGCGAGGCTCGCTTCCACGCTTTGCACGGCGTCCTCAGGTGCGGTGCCAGGCGCCGCGTTTGGACCCGTGTTGCTGGGCACGTTAGTGAGCGTCGCCGATGCAGCGAATGCAGCAGGCGGCGTCAGTGCCGGGCTTGTCTCTCGAGCGGACAGAGTGGCTGCCGAGGTGGCCGAGTTAGGCGCGGCACTGCTCTGATCGGCGCTCGCCGATGCGCCGTCATCTGGGCCGCATGCGGATAGCATGATGGTTGTGATCGCAACGAGTACAGCAGTGGCCGCGACGTGATGTCTTCTCATTTCTGCATCCAGGTTCGGGTTAGCGCATGCAGTCTCCAGAGAGTTGAAGAAGAATTTATGAAATATCGTGTAACGTTTGCGAGCCGCTAAAACAGGGTGAAAATTGTCGGTTGTTCGAAAGGCGTTCGACACATTGGAGAAGAAAACCCCATCCATTTCGCCTTGTTGATCGACAAATCGGTAAGATCGAATCGGTACCAACGGTAGACGTAAAAATGACGCGCATCGACAAGCCTTTCGATTCCTTTCAGCTCGAGCATGAATGGCTCGAAGCCGATGGCTTTGGCGGTTTCGCATCCGGAACCGTTGGCACAGCGCGTACGCGCCGCTATCACGCGCTGCTGCTTGCGGCGACTCATCCGCCAGGGGGACGCATGGTGCTGGTGAATGGCGTCGAAGCGTGGCTCGAGGCGAACGGCAAGCGCTATTCGCTGAGCATGCAGCGTTACTTGCCCGATCTGGTGTATCCCGACGTGTCCTCCAGCCTGCTGGGCTTCGATACGCAGCCGTGGCCCACCTGGCGCTTCCAGCTCGATGGAGACGCGGTCCTGATCGCCGAGTTATTCGTGGCAAAGGCGACGTGTGAGACCGCGTTGCGCTGGCGCCTCGAGCGGGGCAGTGCGAGCGCCGCCGCTGCGGGCAGCTATACGTTGCACGTGCGGCCGCTGTTATCCGGGCGCGACTACCATGCACTGCACCATGAAAACGCCGCGTTCAATTTCAATGCAGACGTGGACGAAGCAAACGCTCGCGTGAGCTGGCAGCCATACGGCGATGTGCCCGTGATCCATGCGTCGACCAACGGGACGTACACGCATGCGCCCGATTGGTATCGAAACTTCTGCTACGTGCGCGAGCGCGAACGCGGGCTCGACTTCAGCGAAGACCTCGCGACGCCAGGTGTATTTACCTTCTCGCTCGCCGATGCCGAAGCGTTGATGATCCTGCAAGCGGGCTCTGCGCCGGACACGACGCCGGCAGTCGAGCGCTTCAAGGCGCTTGCCGACGCTGAATATGCGCGGCGTAACGCGTTCGCCTCACGCCTGCATCGGTCCGCCGATGCGTATCTGGTGGCGCGCGACGGCGGCCGTACCGTGCTCGCGGGCTTTCCATGGTTCACCGATTGGGGACGCGATACCTTCATCGCGATGCGCGGCTTGCTGCTGGCATCAGGGCGTCTGGCAGCGGCGGAGTCGATTCTGCTCGAATGGGCTAATACGCTCTCCGAAGGGATGCTGCCCAACCGTTTCCCCGACTACGGCAGCACGCCGGAGTACAACGCCGTCGACGCGTCGCTGTGGTTCGTTGTTGCAGTGCACGAGTATCTCGCGGCAGAGCAAGCTTCCGATAGCACGCGTACGCGCTTGCAGCAGGCGGTAGAGGCCATTCTCAGCGGATATAGCCGCGGCACGCGTTTCAACATCCGTGCCGATGACGACGGTCTGTTGCGCTCCGGAGTGCCAGGTGTGCAACTGACGTGGATGGATGCGAAGGTCGGCGACTGGGTTGTGACGCCGCGCATCGGCAAGCCGGTCGAAGTGCAGGCGCTCTGGATCAACGCGCTGCGTATTGGGGCGCGCTGGAATGCGCAATGGCAGGAGCCTGCTGCGCGGGCGTCGCAGGCGTTTCACGAACGGTTTGTCGATCCGGTGTCTGGCGCATTGTTCGACAACGTCGATGTAGACCACGTCGCGGGTGCCATCGATCGATCGATCCGGCCGAACCAGATTTTCGCGGTGGGCGGCTTGCCGTTTCCGTTGCTCGAAGGGTCGGCGGCACGCGCTGTGGTCGAGCAGGTGGAGACGCATCTGTTGACGCCACTGGGTTTGCGCACCCTCGCGCCTTCCGATCCGCTGTATCGAGGACGTTACGCGGGCAGTCCGGTGGAGCGCGACGGTGCCTATCACCAGGGAACGGTGTGGCCGTGGCTGATCGGTCCGTTCGTCGAGGCATGGTTGCGCGTGCATCAACCGGATGAGGGGGCGAAGGCGCAGGCGCGCACGCGTTTTCTTGCGCCGCTGGTCGAGCATCTGGATCACGATGGTCTCGATCACATCTGCGAAGTCGCCGACGGTGATGCACCGCACCAACCTGGCGGTACCCCGTTTCAGGCCTGGTCGCTGGGGGAATTGTTGCGGGTGAGGCGGATGCTGGCGAATGGGTAGGTGAACCGCGGGTGCCCACGCCGGCGCACCCGCTACCCAAAAAGCGCTACGATGTGAGTCCCACCGCCAAGCTCGAAAAGCAAGGGACACCTCCATGCCGCCGCTGCGTGCCGCCAATCTGCTCGCAACCATCGAAGGCGCCCGCCTCCACTCCAGCGAATGCACCCGTTGGCAGCGCTGGGGCCCCTATTTGAGCGAGCGCCAATGGGGCACCGTACGCGAGGACTACAGCGAAAACGGCACCGCATGGGACCATTTCCCGCACGATCAAGCCCGTAGCCGCGCTTATCGCTGGGGAGAGGACGGCATTGCCGGCTTCGGCGACGACAAACTGAATTGGTGCGTTTCTCTCGCGGTCTGGAATCGTCAGGATCCGATCCTCAAAGAGCGCCTGTTCGGCCTCACCAACGCGCAGGGCAATCATGGCGAGGACGTCAAGGAACTCTATTTTTACCTCGACGGCACGCCCACTCATTCCTATATGCGCATGCTGTACAAGTACCCGCATGCCGCGTATCCGTATGACGATCTGATCCAGGAAAACGCCCGGCGCGGCGCCGACATGCCCGAGTATGAAGTGCTCGACACCGGCGTGTTCGACGACGAATGCTATTTCGACGTACAGGTTGAATACGCCAAGCACACGCCCGAAGACATTGTGATGCGGGTCACCGTCGAAAACCGTGCGGACCATTCCGCCGTTCTCGACGTGCTGCCGCAGATCTGGGCGCGCAACACCTGGTCGTGGAACGGTACGAAGGAGCGTCCCTCGCTCACGAAGCAAACGGCACGCGGCGAAACCCATCTGGTGGGGCACCAGCAGGGGCACGACCCGATTGTCGTCACCGCGTGGTCGAAGGACGTGCCCGAGCTAACCTGGCTCTTTTGCGAAAACGACACGAACGTCAAACGCCTCTTCGGCATGGACGGCGCGGGCCCGTTCAAGGACGGCATCAACGATTACCTCGTGCACCGCGACCCGCAAGCAGTGCGATCCGATGCAGGCAGCAAGGCGGCCGCGCACGCGCCCCTCGAACTGGGGCCGTATGGCCGCGCCGTCATCTATCTGCGTTGGCGCCCCGAGTGCGCGCCGGACGACGGGCCGCTCGATGTCGACGCGTTGATTGCCCGCCGCCTGGCCGAAGCCAATGAGTTTTATGCGGCATTGCAGCACGATATGCCCGATCCCGACGCGCGGCTGGTGCAACGGCAGGCGCTCGCCGGCATGCTGTGGTCCAAGCAGTTCTACCAGTTCGACGTCCATCGCTGGCTGGAGGGCGACCCCGCGCAACCCACGCCTCCCGCGAGCCGCAAGCACGGCCGTAACGCCGACTGGCACCATTTGTGCAATGCAGACATCGTGTCGATGCCCGACAAGTGGGAATACCCGTGGTACGCGTCGTGGGACCTGGCTTTCCACGCGGCGGCGTTCGCGCTGATTGATCCGCAGTTCGCCAAGCGCCAGTTGCTGCTGCTTGTGAAGGACCGTTATCAGCATCCCAATGGTCAGTTGCCGGCCTACGAGTGGGCCTTCGGCGACGCTAACCCGCCGGTCCATGCGTGGGCCGCGTGGCGTGTCTATGAAATCGACCGGGCGCTCACCGGCAAAGGCGATCGCGATTTCCTCGAACTCGTGTTTCACAAGCTGCTGCTGAATTTCTCGTGGTGGGTGAACCGCAAGGACGCCGATGGCCACAATATCTTCCAGGGCGGCTTTCTCGGGCTCGACAATGTCGGGATCTTCGACCGTTCGTCGCCGCTGCCGACTGGCGGCCACATCGACCAGGCCGACGGCACCGCATGGATGGCGGCCTACGCGCTCGATCTGATGCGAATCGCCCTGGAACTGGCGTTTGCCAATCACGTGTTCGTCGATATCGGTGTGAAGTTCTTCGAGCATTTCCTGTACATCGCCGAGGCCGCCAGTTGTGACGACGGCTGCGAGACAGGACTGTGGGACAACCCGGACGAATTCTTCTATGACAAGCTGAGGCTGCCCGACGGCTCCAGCGTGCCCATGCGGGTGCGCTCGATCGTCGGGCTGATTCCTCTTTTTGCGGTGCATGTGCTCGAAGAGCGCGTGCACGGCACGCTGCCGGGCTTGCGCGACAGGTTGTTCTGGTTTCTCGAACACCGTCCCGATCTTGCCAAGCTGGTGTCGCGCTGGAACGAACCGGGTAAAGGCAACAGCCTGCTGCTATCGCTGCTGCGCGGGCACCGAATGAAGGCATTGTTGCGGCGCGCACTCGACGAGGCAGAATTTCTTTCCGACCACGGCGTGCGGGCGCTGTCGCAGGTGCACCGCGACGAGCCATTCGTCTTCAGGCACAACGGCGACAGTTTTTCCGTCAAGTACCTGCCGGCCGAATCGGATTCGCGCGTATTTGGTGGCAACTCAAACTGGCGCGGACCGGTCTGGATGCCGGTCAACTATCTGCTGATCGAGTCGCTGTACGAATTTCACCGCTACTACGGAGACGATTTCCGAGTCGAGTTTCCTACCGGTTCCGGTGAGAAGTTCTCGTTAAGCGAAATTGCCGACAGGCTCGCCAAGCGCGCCACCACGCTATTTCTGAAGGACAGCAACGGCGAGCGCCCGGTCATGGGTGCGTATCCGCTGCTGCAGGCCGACCCGCGCTCGAGCGATCTCGTGCTGTTCCATGAATACTTTCACGGTGACAATGGGCGCGGTGTCGGCGCGTCGCATCAGACCGGCTGGAGCGGGCTCGTTGCGCTCCTGTTGCAACCGCGTGTGATGTCGGAGGCAGGCGTCGTGCCGGTTACCGGAGATGTCGAAGCGGCGCTGGTGATCAAGTAGGCGCGCGCCGAGGGAGGGGCAGGGATTCAGCGTATGACGGAGTCCCTGCAAGCAGACGTTTCGCGACTGTTTTTGAACTGTGCGGCTACGGGCCTGGTCTTTTATATACCGCCACGTCCGTTCCATTGGCTTCTCTGGATTGAGTGAACCTATGTCGACCCCTTCGAACGCACCTGCTTCAACATCCTCCACCACCAGTCCGAAGCTGGATGTCAGCTCGCACGCGTCCAACCCGGCGGGACCGGCAGGCAAGCATCCTGCGCCGCCCTGTACGCTGGTGATCTTCGGCGCGGGCGGCGATCTCACCAAGCGCCTTCTGATGCCGGCGCTGTACAACCTCACGGTTGACGGTCTGCTCGACCCGCAGATGAAGATCATCGGCGTGAATCACGGTCAGGTGGAAACCAGCGCATGGGTCGACGATCTGTCCAAGGCGCTGCAGCAGTTTGCCGCCGACAAGGCCAGCACCTTCCACACCTCGAAGCTGGATGAAAAGGCGTGGGGCTCGCTTGCGCAACGCCTCGAATATATGGCCGGCGAATTCGAAAGCGACGACACGTTTAATAACCTGAAACAAAAGCTCCAGAACACACCTGGCGGGAACGTGGTGTTTTATCTCGCAGTCACCTCACGTTTCTTCAAGCCGATTGTCGAGCACCTGGGCAAGGCGGGCCTGCTGAAGGAAGGCGACGACGGCGCGGGTTTCCGCCGTATCGTGATCGAAAAACCGTTCGGCACCGACCTGGCTTCGGCCCGCGATCTCAACGCGCATATTCTGAGTTATGCGAAAGAAGAGCAGATCTATCGCATTGACCACTTCCTCGGCAAGGACACGGTGCAGAGCATCCTCGCGGTGCGTTTTGCCAACGCGCTGTTCGAGCCGATGTGGCGGCGCGAGTACATCGAGTGCGTACAGATTACCGCGTCCGAAACCATCGGCGTGGAAGGGCGCGGCAAGTTCTACGAGCAGACCGGCGCGTTTCGCGACATGGTGCCCAACCATCTGTTCCAGTTGCTCGGCATGGTGGCCATGGAGCCGCCCAATTCCTTCGACGCCGAGGCCGTGCGAGACAAGAAGGCCGATATCTCCGACGCGATCCAGCCGTTGAAACCGGATGACGTGGTGTTCGGACAGTACGAGAAGGGACCAGCCGGGCCGGGGTATCCTGAAGAACCGGACGTCGCATCGGACAGCCAGACGGAAACCTACGCCGCAGCACGCGTGTTCGTCGAAAACTGGCGCTGGGCCGGCGTGCCGTTCTATCTGCGTACCGGCAAGCGGTTGGCGGCGCGCCGCACGGAGATCTCCGTGCAACTGAAGGCGGTGCCGTTCCGCCTGTTTCGCGACACCCCCGTAGACGCACTGACGCCGAACGTGCTGACCTTGCGGATCGATCCGACGCACGGCACGAGTTTCGATTTCAACGTGAAGGCGCCGGGGCCCATCATGCAGATGGGCGCGGTGCAGTCGTCCTTCAACTACGGCGATTTCTTCGCGGAACAGCCGAACGTCGGCTACGAAACGTTGCTATACGACTGCATGCTAGGCGACGCGACGCTGTTTCAGCGCGCCGACAGCATCGAAACAAGTTGGGCCGCGGTGGACGACGTGCTGCATCCGAAGGGCAGTCCGCTGCCGGTGCGCGGCTACCCGGCAGGTAGAGAGGGTCCGGCCGAGGCCGATGCATTGCTCGCGCAACGCGGCCATACTTGGCGGCCTTTGAGCAAGGACGCGGACGCAAAGAAGTAAGGCTCACTACACATCACCAGGGGACCACTGTGGCGACACGTCAGACCAACGTCAAAGGTAACGTCAAGAGCCGTACTAGCGGCACCGGTAAAACCGCCGCTGCGAAACGCGTAGCTAAAACTGCAACGAAAGCTGCGCCTAAAACCGCGGCTAAACCTGCGGCTAAAAGCAGCGCCAGACGCGGTGTGGAGCAGATTCTTGCAATCGATGTAGGCGGCACCGGGCTGAAGGCTGCGATCATCGACGCGCAAGGCAAGATGCTCACCGAGCGTCTGCGTGTGGCGACGCCGCATCCCTGCACGCCCGAGCAACTGGTCGATACGCTGGTGAAGCTGGTCGAGCCGCTGGTTGCGGAGCATCCGCCAACGTGCATCTCAATCGGCTTTCCGGGTGTGGTGCGCAACAACCGCATACTGACGGCGCCGCATTTCGGCGACGTGGGCTGGCACGATATTCCGCTTGCCGAGTCGCTAGCCACGCGGCTGGGCGGCTTGCCGGTGCGCATGATCAACGACGCCGAGGTGCAGGGCTTCGCGGTTATCGAAGGCCATGGCATCGAGTTCGTGCTGACGCTCGGCACAGGCGCGGGTACGGCGATGTTCCGCGACGGCGAATTGATGCCTCATCTCGAACTGGCCCATCATCCTGTCAGCAAGAACCGCGCGTACGACGAATACATCGGCGACGCCGCGCGCATGCAGGCGGGTAACAAGCGCTGGAATCGCCGCGTCGAGAAGGTCATCGGCATTCTTGCGTCGCTGGTGAACTACGACAAGCTGTGGATCGGCGGCGGCAACGCTGCGCGCCTCACGTTCAAGCTGCCGCCGAACGTAGCGGTGGTGTCGAATGATGCCGGCATTGAAGGCGGCGCGCGACTTTGGCACCCGCTCTCATTGCGCGACACGCGGCAATTGCCGGAAGCGACCCAACGCACGGGCGCGTTCGAGTGACGCACCTGTGATGCGCGCGCGTCGTTGCGCGCGCAACCTTTCGCTGTGCAAGAGGCGCGGTACCTCGGGCGAGGTGCCGCGCTTCGTCATTTAGCGCGCCGCGTCGCCCCAGCGGTACTCGTGCGTCGCATCGTCGAGTTGCGCTTTCAGTTCGGCGTCCAGCGTGAGGTCTACTGCACTGAGCGTGTCTGTCAGTTGATCGGGACTGCTCGCGCCGATGATCGCCGAGGTGATCAGCGGATTGGCGAGCACCCAGGCCAGCGACGTTTTCGTCAGCGAAGCGCCGGATTCCACCGCGATCGCCCGCAGTTTGTCGATCGTTTCGAATTCGCGCTTATGCCAGTAGCGTTCCTGATAGATCGCGCCGGCTTTGCCGACGGTTGCCGTGAAGCGTCCCGCCGCAGGCTGCGCGTCGTGGCGATGCTTGCCGGTCAGCAGGCCGCCGGCCAGCGGGTTATACGGCATCACCGCGAGCTGTTCCTCGCCGGCGAGCGGCAACAACTCGCGCTCGATCTGCCGGAACAGCAGGTTATAGCGCGGCTGGACGGAGACGAAGCGCGCCACGCGCAGCACATCTGCGCGTCCCAATGCACGCGCCAGCCGGTAAGCCAGGAAGTTCGATACGCCGATATAGCGTGCCTTGCCCGAACGCACGATCACCTCGAGCGCTTCGAGTGTCTCGTCGAGCGGCGTCTCGGGGTCGTCGGAGTGTAACTGGTACAGGTCCACGTAGTCGGTGCCGAGGCGGCGCAGCGACGTGTCGATGGCATCGAGCAAGTGTTTGCGCGAGGCGCCCTGATCCCACGGCGACGGTCCGACCTTTCCTACGGCCTTCGTTGCGACGATAAAGCGATCGCGCTTGCCCTTCAACCAGCGGCCGACGATTTCTTCGGTGCGCCCCGCGATATCTTCCCCGCCGCCGAGCGGATAGACGTCCGCGGTATCGATGAAGTTGACGCCGGCCTCCGCTGCCCGATCGAGGATGCTGTGCGAGACCGACTCCTCGGTCTGTAAGCCGAACGTCATCGTGCCAAGACACAAACGTGAAACGCTTAGGCCGGTGCGGCCGAACTTACGGTATTGCATGGTGGACTCCACGAGAGGAACAGACTGCCGGTTGCGTGAACCGAAAAGCATAGCGCTTATCCACGATTGGCGTCGGCGGGACGGCAAGTGTCCTGCGGCTTGCCAAAATACACGCCTACAGCAGCGAGGCACGCCATCGCAACGGCGCCGAGTGTGATGAACACATCGCTCGTAGAGAGCAGGCTCGTCAGCACCGCGCCGAAACATGGTGCGATGAACTGCATGAACATCCCCGCGGACTGCAGCGCGGCGCTGGCGCCCGCCACCTCGTCCGCGAGGCGCCGGGCGATGAACAACCTGCTCTCGACCCTGAAACGTGCGCCCACGAGACCAGTCGCAAAGAATGCGATCGCCAGCATCAATCCGGCCGGATGCAACGGTAGCCGGAAGATCCCACCAATGGCAATGAACACGGCACACGTCATAAACGCAGGTGCAAGGAGCGCGGCGAGGCCTGCTTGCCGCGCGTTGCGTCCCATCGGCAGCAAGCTGCCGAGCACGCCGCCCAGCGCAGAACAGGAGACCACGATACCCAGTAGGGACTTGTCGAAGCCGTGGTTCTTCAGCATCAGCGGAAACTGATTATTGACAGCCGCGGCCAGCGCGAAGTAGATGCCCACACAGAGCAGCAGCGGCACGATGGGCCCGCTGAAGGGTGCCCGCGGCGCAGCTTGCTCGTCACGGGCTACTGGTACGGAAGACGCCGCTTTACCGTTCGACGCCGAAGCCAGCATCAGGACAATGGCAGCGGCGATAAACACAATCGACGCGAGCATCGTGTGATTGTCTCCGGCCCAGGCGCCGACGATACCGCCGGCCGCGGGCGCGCAGATCTTCGCCACGCTTTGAGCCAGGCTCAGAAGCCGGAAGGCGCGGCTTTGCTGCGCCTCGTCGACGCTGGTGGTGACGTAGAGCGTCTCGGACGGATCGGTGAAGCCGAGGGCCGCCGATTTCAGCGCGACGATGAGCAGAAATGCGACGAAGTTGCCGACCCAAAGGAGCGCGGCAGTCGTGCCCAGTGTGACTGTCAATGCGACGACGAGAACTTGTGTGCTGGCATAACGGCGGCAAACCGGGCTGATGGTTCGCGTGAGCAGAATGGGCGGCACCAGCAATGCCGCGCTCAGGATCACGAGGTCGAACGGGGTGGCGTCGAATCGATAGGTCGCGATGTTCAGAATCGCGAGAAAGTTGATCCACCCGCCGAAGCTGGCAAAGAAACTGCCGGTCAGAAACGTATAAAAACGGCGATTCCCGGACATATTCACTCTCGATGCATATTGGATTTATAGACCTGCGGTTCGAGCTAAAACAGCAGGGCGCAAGGCGGCCTTCGAAGTCTTTTGAATGTTTAACTAAGGAATGCTAAAAAATCAGGGCGAGACGATGCGAAGCCTTGATGACTCAAGGGTTCAATGCGGCCTACTAACGGGTCGTACGGGTAATGCGGATCTTGCTCGCCGTCGAAATGCCGGTGTCTAGAACAAGGCCGGCTGCTGCGCAGACACCATTGGCACGACGTTCAGTTCGTCGAGCCGCAGGCGCGCCTTGGCGAGATCGTGAAGCACTTGCCTTTGCAACCAGGTTTCCGCGCCGCCCCCGAATGCCTTGTCGAGCCGCAGCGCCATCTCGGGTGAGATGCCTGCCTTGCCGCTCAACAGATTGGTAAGCGCCTGGCGACTGACGCCCAGAACCAGCGCACCTTCGGTGACGGTTAAATTGAACCGCTCAAGGCAGTTCTGCCGGACAGTGATGCCCGGATGAATGAAATCTGAATCGGCCATGGGGTGAACAATATCCACGAATCGAACATTCGTCAACTGACAAGCGCTTCTTGTCATATGGGTTGATCAGATCCTCACCGTACGTGTTTATCCCGCCAGACTTTTCCGAAGTGCACCGACATAAAAAGGCCGATTGCCAGCGCGCCGGCAAGGGGCACGAGCAGGTCAGGCGTGAACTCGAGGGTCACAGGGTGGCGCGAAAACAGATAAAGGCCGACTAGGAGATTGAAGAAACCCCACAGAAAGTTCACGAGCGCGGAAGAGTCTCCGACGCCGTGCGGTTTGGCAAAGGCTGACGGGGAGTGCCCTGCAATCCTGCAACGAGGTGCGGGACGCTATTGCAGAGAAAAGCACCCGCAAAGAAAGCAGCGACGTAGTGCATGCGATGACCTAAGGAGAGGGGGTGAATCACCGTGTCGTGAAGCGTTGCTTTCATGCCGCTGACGAAAACATGCGGACGGTCCGGCCGAAACCCTACGATCACGGCTAATATGAGAGGATATCCTCGCATAAGATAGTAGAGGGCGTCCTCGCATAAGTCAAACGTCGCGCCCCGTAGCGAGGCGGACAAGGGGCGTTCCCACCCGCAAAGGTTGATAGGAAATTTTGGGCTTCTGCACCTGCGGCGCTAACATGCGGGTCGATTCCTGCAACACACCGGTAGATGAGAAGAACTGAGATGCCAACCACACACTCTACGGGTGCGCACGAACCCAAGCGGCAACGGGGGCATTTGCGTGTCGCTGCGATCATGGAAGCCGGGGTCGCGGTGTTCACCGAAAAGGGCTACGACGCGGTGACGATGACCGAGATTGCGGCACGCTCCGGCACTGCAATCGGCTCGTTGTACCGGTTTTTCCCGTCGAAGGATGTGTTGGCGGATGCCTTATTGGAGCGCTACGCGCAACACGTGATGGACCGTTTCGCCGAGCTCGCCAAATCGGCGCCCTCCATGACGCTTGATGCTCTGGCCGATGCGTTGGTCGACTTCATGGTGTCGTTGCAGTCGCAGCGTAGTTTTGCTGCTGCACTGCTCGACGCACGCGGTGTCAGTGACGAGCGGCGCGTGAAGTTTCGCCAGTCGATGCGCGAAGGATTGGCGGGCATTTTGCGCACGCTCATTCCGGCGATCAACAAGGCGAAAGCGGAAAGCATGGCGACCGTTCTTTTGCACGTGCTCAAAGGTCTTTCCTCGGCCGCCGATGAAAAACCCGCGGCACGTCGCTTGCTGCAGGGGGAATTCAGGCAACTCGTGCACGTCTACCTGGGTTCGGCCCAGGGCGACGCCGGCGCGTAGTTTGTCGCCGCAACCCGCACGGTGCCTAGCGATGCGCCGGGAGCGTAAATATTGGTTTCCGGTCGAACTGCTACAATCCACGCATTTTCCTCGTCGTAGACTGCATCATGGGCTTTGAACAACTCGCTGCACTGAAAGACCAGCTGGCGAAACAGGCTGAAGAGAAACGCATGGCGAAGCGTGCGCAGCATGCCAAGCCAGCGCAACACGCCAAGCCAGCGAAGCAGGCCGAGGCACCGAAGCGGGCCGAGGCACCGAAGCAAGCCAAGCCCGGCCGCGCGGCGCCCACGGGTGCTCGCAACGCGCAGCCTCAAAAGGCGCCTGCGCAGAAGTCGAAGCCGGTCGACCCGGTGGTGCTGTCTATCGGCAAGCTGCAGAAGCGGTTCCCGAAAGCGTTCCCCAAGAATCCGGCCCCGAAAGTGCCGCTCAAGGTGGGCATTTTCAAGGACCTGCTCGAGCACTCCGAAGAACTCGGTCTGAACGAAGCGGCGCTGCGCGACGCCATCAAGGTGTGGTGCTGGGGCAGCCGCTATTGGGCATGCATCAGCGAAAACGCGATGCGCGTCGACCTGAATGGTCAGGACGCAGGTCAGGTTCTGCCGCCGGAAGCGGCGCGTGCGCGCGGCTTGCAGGCCAAACGGCAAAAGACGAAGAACGCCGCGCAAGGTGGTGGTGCCCAACAGGCTGCTGCCGCTCAGCAAGGTAGCGCCGAGCAGCAGGCCGCTGTGGTTTCGCAGGACGGCAGCGCTGTTCAGCAAGACGGTACTGTGCAGGAAGAACGTGCGGTTCAGCAAGACGTGGCCGCTCAGCAAAACAGCACTGCTGAGCAAGACGTCATCGCGCACCACGAGGGTGCGTCCCCGCAAGACACTGCAGCCCAGCAGGGCAACGCAGCTTAACGACGAGGCGCCGTCTTCACGACGGCGCCTCGCATCGCGGCAGCGCCCTCCAATCACCCTGCCGGTCGTCGCTGCTGTACCGCGCCTTATTCGGCGGACGACGTCAGCGAGGTGGGCAGCGGCAACGCCATCGGCGTACTCGTGCCGAATCGGCGCGCATCTTCCACCGGCGTGAACCCCAACGCGCTATAAAACTCCACGGCGTTCGGCGCTGCGTTGACCCGCAAATAAGCGAGCTCGCTGCGCGCCGCGCATTGTTTGACCGCTTCCTGAATCAGGCTGCGACCCACAGTGCGCCGGTGATAGCTGGGCTCGACAAACAGACTGCACAAGTTCCAGAATTTTTTCACCAGCACGACGCCGACGATACGCCCGTCATCCACGCATTTCAGGTGCACACATTGCTGCGGATGGTCGAATGCCCAGCGCATGTTCGCGAGGACATTGGCGACGATCTCATTCATTTCCACTTCGTCAACGCGCACGCTCGTCTTGATGGTTCGCAGCATCATCGCTTCGAGGCTGGACTCATCGGTGGTCTGGATTGCTTCGATTTTCATCGGATAGAGTAGTTGCTGCCGCGCGCCGGTTTCCAACCATTGCCGGCGAACGGCGACGAGGTGCGGCGTCCCCACCACAAGCCCATCAACACGGCCATCACGACGAGCAGCACAAGCACCAGCATGCTGCCTTCCGGACCGGTTTTGCCGCCGCTCAGCAGGACATTGCCGAGAGGATGCGCGGCGAAGAAGCGATGGTCCACCACCGTGCCGCTATCGGACGTGCCGTAGAAGTACGATTCACCCCAGTCCCACGCGGCATGGAAGCCGATCGCCCACAACAGCGACCCCGTATACCAGAGGCTCAGGCACAACACGATGCCGAAGCCTCCGGCGGAAATGAGGCCCACCGGCGTCTCGCCGGGATTGGAACCATGCAGGCCGCCGAACAGGACCGAGAGCAGGATCGCGCTCCACCAGAAACCGATGCCGCGCCCCAGCGTGTACTGAAGATATCCGCGCAACGCCGACTCTTCAAAAAGACCGACTAGCAGGAAGAGTCCGCCCCAGGCCAACGCGCGCAACCACACAATCGCGCCGTATTCCGATGGCGCGTCGAGCGTGAGTAGATGCATTTGCATCAGGAGGAACACCGTCAGGCTGACCGCGATGAATCCGCAGATCAAACCGCTTCCAAAGCGCGTCCATCCTGCGGGTCCTTGCAAGCCAAACGACAGCAAGGGACGCCGCTCGATAGCCGACATTACGGCCAGTGCCACCGTCAGACTGGCGATCTGGATGGACTCCCCGAGATAGAAAGGGAAGAGCGTCAAGTGTGTCGCGCTGTGAGGGAGCGGTCCAAAGACATAGTGCTGCAACTTGGCCAGGCCGAATGCGACGGCGAGGAAAATCGCGAGGAACAGCACGATTCTCCAGCCCCACCGGATTCCGTAGTTGCCGACGAATATCCAGCGCACCCGCCCCGTGCGTCGCGCTGGGGGCGTTTTGTCGTTGATGGGTTGTGCTGATTGCTGAAGTAGGTCGTCCAAGAAAGCCTCCGTTCTAATGACGACAATGGAATGGACATCGAGCCGCCTGTTTATGCGCTGTGTATATAGCGGCTAGGTCGATTTAAGCGCATTACTTTAACGTCGTTTTATACGTGATGCCAACGTGTTAAATAATGGCGACTGCGTAGCTTTAGTCTGTCCGAACCTCGTCTAACTCGCATCTGAACGGAGTGCCGTCCCATGCCGCGACTACAGCAACTTGCCGAAAACATCTGGGCCGTCTCGACGAATCATTCGTTTCTGGGAATGCACCTGGGGACGCGCATGACCGTGGTTCGTCTGGCTGGCGGAGGGCTGTGGTTACATTCACCGGTCGCGATGTCCGCCGATTTGCGTCAGGAACTGGATGCCCTTGGGCCGGTCCGCCACATCGTGTGTCCGAACCTGTATCACCACGTTTATGCACGAGAGGCGGTCGCGGCCTATCCGCAAGCAATGCTGCACGGTCCTCACGCACTGCGACGCAAGCGTAAGGATCTGCCGTTCGCCGCTGATCTTTCCGATACGCCGCATCCGGATTGGCTAAACGATCTCGCGCCGCTCGTCATTCGCGGTTGCATGCTGCAAGAAACAGTCTTTTTCCATCAACCAAGCCGGACACTGATCACCTCGGACCTGGTCGAGAATTTCGAATCCTCACCCCATTGGCTCACGAGGATGTATCTCAAGGTGTGCGGCCTCGAAGGCAAGATCACATGGGGCGGGCCCTATCGTCTCCTGTACCGGAATCGGAAGGCGGCGCGTGCCTGTATCGACCGCCTGCTGGAATGGCCGTTCGAGCGCGTGGTGATTGCGCATGGCGATCTGATACTGCGCGACGCCCACGAATCCATCGCGCGCGGCATGGCCTGGTTGAAGGCGTAACTGACGCTATGGCAATCAAACTCGCAATCTTCGATTTCGACGGCACCTTGGCCGATACGTTTCCGTTGTTTATCGAGTCGATCAATGGCCTTGCGGTTCGTCATGAGTTCAGACAGGTCGAACGCCACGAGGTAGACAGGCTGCGTTCCATGGGCGCGCGTGAGATTCTTCGCGATTTGCGGCTGCCCATGCGTCGCGTCCCAAGAGTGCTCCTCGATTTCAGGGCGCTTATGCAGCAGCGCTGCGGCGAGATACGTCCCTTCCTCGGCATTGCGCAGGCGCTGCAAAGCCTCGCGGACCGCGAGGTCATGCTTGCGTTAGCCTCGTCGAATTCGCTTGCCAATGTCGAGACCGTGCTCGGGAAGGATTTGGTCGAACGCTTTGCGGCGGTCGAATGCAGTTCAGGTTTGTTTGGCAAAGCACACCGCTTGCGTAAGATCCTGCAGGCGATGCGTGTCGAAAGAACGGAAGCCATTTACATTGGCGACGAGATTCGTGACGCGCATGCGGCGCGCAAGATAGGCATCCGCTTCGGGGCGGTTAGCTGGGGATATACCGACTTCGCCGCGCTGACGCGTCTCGCTCCGGATGCGGCATTCAACACGCCGGCTGAATTGATCGGGTTGGCGGATCGAAGCGCCTGACTCCAGTCGCGCGTCCGCGCATACCTTCAAACCAGCAACGAAATGATGCCGCCGATCGTGAGCCCCGCTGCGATCCACCGGCCTGCTGTGTAGAAAGGGTTGCGATTCTCTTGCGACTGATCGGGGCGCTCGAGTCCCAGCGTGCCGTAGGCGAGCGACTTCAGCGGCGAGACGTTGGCGGTGTTGCCTGGATCGTCGTCTGTTGTACCTGTGGTGCTGACGCCGCTTTGACTGCTGTTCGCATCCTGCGCCGCGATTGCCGCGCCTTCCGGAGAAATGGTGACGGCCGAATCCTGGCTTGGGCTGCCTGTCGCCGAGGTAACGGATGCCGTCGGGGCAGCGCTATCCGCAGACGCCGATGCCGGGTCCGCCGCTGCGTTTCCGCTGACCGCCGTTTGCGTCGGCGTGGGCGACGACGCGGCGTTGCTGATTTGCATGGCAATCTTTCCTCATTCGTATGTTCAGGGCGGCAGGGCTGCGCATCCACAGACCATGCGTGCAGAGCAGCCGCCGCAGCGGCAAAGCGGACCAAACTAAGGTATGCAGTCGTACGATGCCGCCTCGCCTGTTTTGTCGACCTTGCAGAAACTTATCTTTAGCGTTGGTAAGGTGCCGTAAGGGCGAGCCACGGGCCTACGCGCGACGGGGTATCATGCGGCTCCGGCGGGCCCGGGCGCTCATCGACGAGCTGACCCGCGTGATGGGCCTACAAAGACACGAATTGCACTGCGCGATACCCAAGCTCGCCAATCCGCAGTCATAGCGCGCAGACCCCATCCATGGTTCATATCAATCTCTCCGACGGCGTTTTAGGCTCGGCCCTGCAGGCACTCGATCTGTACGCGCTGCTGGGCATCCTGGCCGCGCTGGTGTTGGGCGGCATGGTCAAGGGCGTGGTCAGCATCGGCGTGCCGCTGGTCGCGATGCCGATCCTTAGCCACTTCCTGCCGATCAAGGAGGCGGTGTTGCTGCTCTCCATGCCGATCATCCTCGGCAATATCCCGCAGGCGCTGGAAGGCGGCCAGATGTTCGCCACGGTGCGCCGGATTGCGGCGCCACTGGTCGGCACGGTGCTTGGCAACATCGTCGGAGTGACGTTGCTGATCTCGCTTGCGCCGCATCGCGCGCAAGCCGCCGCTGGCATTGTGCTGGTGGTCGCGGCGCTGCTGCTGTTCCTCTCGCCGCGGCTGACGCTGTCGCCGGGCCTCGCCAAGCCGGTGGGCCTGGTACTCGGGTTTGGGGCGGCCGTGATGGAGAGCATTGCTTCCGTTCCCGGCCCGTTGCTGGCCATGTACCTGATCGCAACCGGGGCGACCGGCAAGGCGTTCACCAAGCAGATCGCCATCATCCTCGTGGTCTCGATCATTACGCTGATTGCCGCGTTCAGTGGTGGCGCGCACGCGAGCTGGCTCGATCTCGCGATCTCGGCCGCCGCGAGCATTCCGGTGATTGCCGGCATGCTGATCGTGCGCCCGCTGCGCGACAAACTGCATCCTGCGGCTTTCCGCAAGCTGGTGCTGCTGTTTGTCCTCGTGGCTGCGGCGCAGATGATCTGGAAGTCAGGGGTCCTGTAGGCGCAGTAGTCGCCGCGGTGCATAAGCGAACTGTGCGTCGAAGCAGGGCCGCCTCGCCCACCTGGTCAATGCCTCAGGCAGACACGTCGACCAGCACGCCCACCGGCTGCCAGTTCAGACTGCTGGCGCTGTCCGACAGGCCGTCGAGCACATCGGACAACGTGACCGTCGCGGCCGGGTCCGAATCGAGCGCGGAGACGTGGGCTTGCAACGCGTTGCTCAGGTTCGACATGGCGGTGTCCATCGAATCTTCTCCCTCTTCCGCTTCGTCCGGCTCGGACACTTCCACGTCATCGACTTCGACGTCCCATTCGCCGGCATCGTCATCGGCGTCGTTGTCGACCGCATTCGCGGCGTTCGACAAATCCGCAATGCGTGAGCCAAGATCGCGATACGCGCTGACGCCGCCGCCCGAGGTCGCCGAGTCGTTGAAGCTGGCGATTGCATTGGCTGAATTGCCGCCGGATGAGGCGGCGCCGTTGTTCGCGGAGATCGACTGCTGGAGGGACAGCGCCTGATAAAGCGCGGCGAGGAATTGCGCGCCGGTGCTGGTGGCGTCCGAGTTGGACCCGCTCACGGCGCCCGTGTTGCTGCCGTCCGAGCCGTCCGTGGCGCTGGCCCCGCCGGTCGCGCTGGTCGTGAGCGAGCCAGCCGGCATGCTATAGCCAAGCTGCGATAGCGTCTGCTGAAGCGCGGCCATCAGCGGGTCGGCACTTGATGAGGCCGACGTCGTAGACGAGTTGTCCGAAGCCGCCTGTTTCTTCGCCGGTACCGAGTCGAGCGACGACGGCGCAGACGGTGGGGTGGGCGCCGGCAACGACGCCATCGCCGTACCAAACGAATCGACTGACATGGTCCATTTCCTCCAGATAAGCACGTTGGATAGTGGAGGCACGCACGCGATCGAAAGACGAACTCGCTTCGATGGCACGAACCTGATCGAACGGGTTATCGGAGGGATGGCCCCAGAGTTTGATGGTTTGTAAGGCGAGGAAAGAGCAAACCGGCCTTGGTTAATATCTGGCGGCCTGCATCAGAGGGCAACAAGGGGGGACGGCGACGGTCTACGTGTCGCTGCGTGCGAAGGACGCAAATTGGCCCGCGTCGGGAAAACCGCGCGTCCGATATCGCACCGGGTACATCGACTCTTCTTCGAGCAGGCCACCCACGAGCGGCGCGATCTGCTGCCACGGCACGATACGCGTCTCGCCCGATTCGGGACGCACCAGCACGATGCGGTCGGCCTCAGGCAACAAGGACTCGACGCCTGCGGTCCACGTCGCGGCGGAGAACATCTCGCCGGCATCGTCCTTGGCGCCGTAGAGCAGGTAGTTGGCAACGAACACATCGCGTCCTTCCTGCTTGTGCAGACGGTCGAGCGCTGCCTTCTGCGTATCGTAGTCGTCCTTGCGATAACGCAGCGCGAGTTGCGCGACGCGCTGCGTCACCTCGGCCTGCCGCGGCGTAAAGCGGCGCAGGCCTTCGTGATAGCAGTACATGAACGGCGACACCGGGCGGCCGGTCTGCGCGGCTTCGCGGCTCAATTCGACCATACGCGCGAGCGCGCCGTCGTCCTTGTCGCTGGTGACGAGCAACACGTCGCGGGTGGGAATCATGAAGACGGGGAAGCCATGCACCGGCGCGCGGTGCAGCAGGTCCGGCAGCAGCGCGCGGCTCGCGTCGTAGCCGTCGCCCCAGTCGCCGCGATACACGCCACGCGCCACTTCGACGAATGCGTCGGTGGTGATATCACGCAGGTTGTGGCACGCAATTGAAAGCGCCTCGTCGAGCGGGATGCGCCACGACTCGGGCGGCCCACTCATCAATGTTGAGGTGGACTCAGGATAATCGAGCGCCAGCAGCACTGCGCAGTCGTCGCCGAACGCTTGCCACGCGGGGGCGAACGTCGCGTTTCTGCCGGCCGTGCGAAGCTGATGCAGGCGTACGTCTTCGAGCACGCCGCGGCCGCGGATCAACGGTCGCAGCATCGCTCGCGCGTCGGACAGACGTTCGGGCGCCGCTTGCTGGCTTGAGCATAGCGTCGCGACGAATCCCTGTAGCGCATCCTCGCGCGACGCCTTATGGCTGCCGCAATAAGCGCGGTATGCGTGATGCAGATTGAAGACGGCGTTGTCACCGTATTCAAGACGGAACTCGTCGGCGTTGTAGTTCAGCGGTATGTCGAACCCGCGTCGTTTGGCGCCCTCGATGAACAGGGAGGCGAACGCGTCCGGCGTTGGTTTGCGTACGAACAGCGTGTCGAAAAATCCCATGTTGAGTGAAGGCAATAAGGCGAGCGTAGACGGTCAATCGAGGGCGCCGTACCGGTCAGGCACAATGGGAACATCGTCGCGAATCGCGGCCGGTCAGATTGCCCAATATTGGAGCATTCAATGAATAACGGCCTCGCGCGGCAATTCTTGAAGAGCTGCTACTAAACCCCAATCCCCACTATGAAAAACTCACGTCGCAGTTTTCTTCTGTTCAGCATCGGCGTGGGGTCGTCCCTCGCGCTGACACGCGTCGCATTGGCCGACGCGGCCAAGCTCAGCGAAGCGGATCCGAAGGCCCAGGCGGTGGGCTACAAAGAAGTGGCTGCAACCGTGGACAAGAGCAAATTCCCCACCTACGTCGCGGGCCAGAACTGCGGCAATTGCTCGCTGTTTCAAGGCAAGTCATCAGATGCATGGGGTGGCTGCACGTTGTTCGGCAGCCAGCAGGTGGCGGCGGCCGGCTGGTGCAGCTCTTACAGCAACATGTAGTGGATGCGCGGCGTGACGCGGCGTGACGGGACGCATCCGCGAGATCACTTGCCAAACACTTCCAGCTTGAGCGTATGCGAGTGGCCGATCCATACCGCGGCGTCGCGGTGATCGGTTAAGCCGTCGCCGGTATTGGGGTGCAGAAACACGTCAAGCGCGCCGTGATTGAGCGTGAGCCATTCCACGATTTCGGCGAAGTGGGGCCGGTCGAACTCGAGCTGATACGACCACAGCGGATGCGGGCCGACCGGACGCTCGTGAAAGCGGCCCAGTTGCAGCTTGCCCTCGAAGCGGGCCTCGATCTGTTCACGCAGCGCCCATGCCGCATCGCGCTGCGCAGCGTCGAAGTATACGTGGGCATGCCAGTTCTGAACTGCCGATACATCTGGAGAGGTCATGTGACGCGGTGTGAGTTCGGGAAGACCGTCAGGATAAGGCAGTTTGCGGATGTTTGGGCGAACGAGGCGGTGGGCTTCGCCTCGCATGTCAAATTTCCCTGCATTGCAAATCGGGTGGCCTGACAGCCTGGCTGCCTGGCTGCCTGGCGATCTGGTCAGTTGGCCTATGTATTGATCGGCTGATTGCGCGAGTGCGCGAGGCCTTTGCGCCACCCAGCAATCTATTTCCCTAGTTCATAACCGATGGCTCCGCCGACTACGGCGCCCCCTACCGTACCTGCGGTGCTGTGATTGGTGGCTTCGTTGCCGACTACACCGCCCGCTGCGGCGCCGCCTAGCGTGCAGCCGGTTGCAAGCGCCGACAGAACCACGAGCGTGACGATACTGGTCCACCTGGATCGAGTGCTCATTTTGAACCTCTCTTTTCGTGTCGATACTCCCTAGCAGCAAGTCCCGTGCCGGAGCGGAAACGGGGTTAAGCAAGGGCTGAATCCGCCCGATGCGTTTGCGTCGATCCGTCTGCGCTTGCTAGACTGCCTGCGCAAATCGCATCGCCTCGAATGCGTGGGCATGTGCCAGTTTTCTATCCGTCTGCGCACGTCAGAGTCATTCCACAAAGACGCACGCAGGACCACTGACTGGAGTTCCGTATGGCTTATATGCTGTTTATCGTCGAACCCTCCGACCAGCGCATCGAACGCAGCGAGGAGGAAGGACGTGCGCTCTACGAGCGCATGGGAAACTACGCCGAAGACCTCCGCAAGCGCGGCCTGCTGCTCGCGTGCGAGTCCTTGAAGTCCACCCGCGACGCGGTCCGCGTGCAGGTGCGCGACGGCCGGTCAAGACTGCTCGACGGCCCGTTCGCGGAAGCCAAGGAAATGGTGGGCGGGTTCCTGCTGCTGAACTGCGACACGCGTGAGGAAGCGGTTGCGATCGCCACCGCCTGCCCGGCAGTCAAATGGGCCACGGTCGAGGTCCGCGAAGTTGGGCCGTGCTACGAATGATGTTGGCGACGCAATAGGCCGGTAGCCGTAGCGGCTGCGGCTGCAGGCGTCCCCAGTGCCAGGGTTTTCCCGAGTGAATGGATTGTGTGTCGATCCATCCTCGCGTCGCTCGTCGTGTCAGTGAAGAGCCCACGAGGCGGCTCGATATCCACAACTCCAAGGAGCAATACGATGCGATTCATGATCATGGTCAAGGCGACCGCAATGAGCGAGTCCGGTGCCATGCCGGAGGAATCCCTTATGGCCGTGATGGGCGCCTATCACGAGGAGCTGGCGAAGGCCGGCGTGTTGCTCGACGCGACTGGCCTGCAGCCGAGTTCGAAAGGCTGGCGCATCCAGTATTCGCAGGGGCAGCGCCGCGTGATCGACGGACCGTTCGCCGAAACGAAGGAACTGCTGGCGGGCTATACGCTGATTCAGGTGCGCTCGCGCGAAGAAGCCATGGAGTGGGCGCGGCGCTTTCCGGCACCGTTCGGTGAACACGCCGATGGCGAAATCGAAGTGCGGCAACTGTTCGAACTGGACGACTTCGAGCCGGGGCCATCCGTCGATCGGTTTCGCGAACTGGATGCGGCGCGGCGCTAAGTGGCAGTGAATTCCGCGGCGACCCATCGTGCGATAGAAGCGGTCTGGCGCATCGAATCGGCCAAGGTCGTCGCCTGCGTCGCGCGCATGGTGCGCGACGTGGGCGTGGCCGAGGAACTGGCGCAGGATGCCCTCGTCGCGGCGCTCGAACACTGGCCCGAGCACGGCGTGCCCGACAATCCCGGCGCCTGGTTGATGACGACCGCCAAAAACCGCGCGCTCGACCGCTTGCGCCAGGACGTGCTGCATGCACGAAAGCGCGAGGAACTCGGCCGCGACCTGGATGCACAGGAGGCTCACCTCGTGCCGGACTTTGTCGATGCGCTCGATGCCGCGCGCGAGGATGACATCGGTGACGATCTGCTGCGCCTCGTGTTCACAGCGTGTCATCCGGTGCTGTCCACCGACGCGCGTGTCGCGCTCACGCTGCGTCTGCTCGGTGGCCTCACAACCGACGAGATCGCGCGTGCCTTTCTTGTCCCCGAGCCGACCATCGCGCAACGGATCGTGCGCGCCAAACGCACGCTGACGGCCGCCAAGGTGCCGTTCGAAGTGCCGCGTGCCGATGCGCGAGCGGTGCGGCTCGCGTCGGTGCTCGAAGTGATCTACCTGATCTTCAACGAAGGCTATTCGGCCACGGCTGGCGATGACTGGATGCGTCCAGCCTTATGCGAGGAAGCGCTGCGGCTCGGCCGTGTGCTGGCTGGCCTGGTGCCGGACGAAAGCGAGGTGCATGGGCTCGTCGCGCTGATGGAAATCCAGGCCTCACGCATCCACGCACGGGTTGACGCGCAAGGCCGGCCGGTGCTATTGCTCGATCAGGACCGCAGCCGTTGGGATCTACTGCTGATCCGGCGCGGGTTTGCGGCGCTCGAGCGTGCTCAGGCACTGGGTGGCGCCACGGGCCCCTATGCGTTGCAAGCGGCGCTGGCCGCCTGTCATGCCCGGGCTCATACGCCCGAGCAGACCGACTGGGCGCAGATCGTCGCGCTGTATGACGTGCTTGCTCAGGTCAGGCCGTCGCCGGTGGTGGAGTTGAACCGGGCGGTGGCCGTCGGCATGGCGTTCGGCCCTGCGGCGGCGCTTGAGATTGTCGACGTGCTGGCCGCCGACGCTGCACTCGCGAACTACCACTGGTTGCCCAGCGTGCGTGGCGACTTGCTCGCGAAACTGGGACGCAAGGACGAGGCCCGCGCCGAATTCGAGCGTGCCGCAGCGATGACACGCAATGCGCGCGAGCGTGAGTTACTGCTGGAGCGTGCGCGGGGCGGGACGGGCTGAGTTTTGACCGGTGTACCTCTGAATCAGATCAAACCGCCCGCGTGTCACCGCCCCCGTTACCGGATGCCCTGTTTAAAGGGACAAAAACGCTGCTGCACCGAACAGAATGCCGGCTGCGGCTACACCTAAGGACAGATTGCGTAGCCACTTCTTGCGCGTGAGCAAGGTGATGGCCGTCAGCGCAATGGAGATCTGGATCAGCGTGGTGGCCTGGGCCCAGCGGTGGTGACCGTGCAGCAGCGTCTCGCTTTGCGCGTCATTGTTGGCCACATCCTTTTCGATCGCTTCGGCGTTGGCGCGAATCGGCTCTTTCTGCTGCTTGTACTTTTCGACATCCGCGAGGAATTTCGCGTGCGCGTCGCTGTCCGGAGCCGACAACGCGGCCCCCAGTTCAGCGAGGTTTTCTTTCTCGCCCTTTGCCTGGTAGTACGACCATTGATTGGCGGCCTCGGTCTTCTTGATGGCCGCTTCGTTCTTGTAGTAAAGCGCGAGGTTTTCGCTAGTGCCGCTCTGGTAGGCGTAGATCGCGCCGATCGTGGCAAGGATGGCCGTCATCACCGCCATGCGGCTCGCAAACGGGTCGGCATCCGCGTGAGCGCTGTGCCCTTCGCCCACGTGCTCGACAGCATGGTCATGCGGACCATGCACTTCATATTCATCAGACATGCAACACTCCGGAACACACTTATTGATTGAACTTCATGCGGCAGACTCAGAACTCGACGATGGCGCTTGCTACGCGGGGCGCAATCTTGGCGTGTTGTGTTCAGGATCACGCAGCGCGAGTCGCGAGTTGCTCGACGAGAAAATCCACGAAACAACGCACGCGGACTGACAGATGTCGTACATGCGGATAGAGCAGCACGAAGGGGCGCGATGCGCCGCCGAGATCCGCCATGACCTCGACAAGGTTTCCGTTGCGCAGATCCTGCTCGACCACAAAACGATACGTCTGAAAGAGCCCCGCGCCATGACGGGCGAGCGTCACGCCGCTGAGCACGTCGCCGCCGGACGAATAGCCACCGTCGGTAGTCAGGTCAACGAAGCCGTCTTTGTCCCGCAGCGTCCAGGGAATGCGCCGGCCCGTCCTGGGCAGGTCGAACTGGATGCATTCGTGATGCTGCAGATCGTCGATCGAGCGCGGTGTGCCCGTCCGTTTCAAATAGCCAGGCGTGGCCACGACCACCAGTTCGGCATCTTCGAGCTTGCGCGCGATCAGGTTGGAGTCTTCCGGGGCCTTGCCGCGAATGGCGAGATCGTAGGTTTCGTCTGCGAAATCGATGTTGCGGTTGCTGACGTGCGCATCGACCCGGACATCCGGAAAGCGCTCACGGAATAGCGGCAGGAGCGGCAGCACCCGATAGTGCGCGTAAGGCGTCGGCATGCTGATGCGTAGCAACCCGGCCGGCGACGATTGCTGTCCGGTGGCCTGACGCTCTGCGTCCACGAGTTGCAAAAGCGCGCCGCTGCACTGCTCGAAATAGGTGCGGCCGGCGTCTGTCAGGCGGATCTGCCGCGTGGTGCGCACGAACAGCCGCACGCCCAACCGTTCTTCCAGGCGCGATACTGACCGGCTCACAGCGGCGGGCGTGACACCGGCGGCGGTGGCTGCCGCGGTGAAGCTAGCCAATTCCGCGGCGAGGCAAAACAGCTCAATGCTGCCGAGCAGCAGGTCGTCGAATTGCCGTTTTGTATTCATTACATGGAGGGCGGAGTGGGGTGCGCGTATGACGATTTATTCGTCAAAACGGCATGAGTATAGTCCGTCCCAAGGAAGTCGAGGAGACCGGCGGCTCCTTGTCGCGGCGCGCTTCCAGCACCGCTTCAGCGCGACTAGTTGACGCTGAAACCGAGCAGCGTGCGCAGCAGCGGAATCAGATGCTCGCCGCCGAGCATGCCGAGCAGTCCGACCAGCGCAATGGTCGGCGGTGCCGGCGATTTCACGTTGACGACGCTATAGAACAGGCCCACCACGACGCCGACCACCAACGAGACGAAATACGCTTTCATGATTGCTTTACCCTCTAGCCATGGCGCGCGGCGGGGCGTTCACACCGCCGCGCGAACCGGATCTCACATCGTGATGACGACGCGTCCGCGGGTGCCGGCGCTGACGGCCTCGTAAGCCTCACGGGTGCGTTCGAGTTCGTAGCGTTCGGCGATGGCAGGCGGCTGCAACGCACCGCTCTCGAAGCCCTCGACCAGCGCGGTCATCAGCCGGGCCGACTCGGCGACTCCCAGCTTGGCGCTGTCGACGCCGAACAGTTGAGTCTCGTTGTGGTAGAAGTCGATCATGTCGAATTCGACGCGGCGCTTACCGGTTGCGCTGATTTCGGCCACGCGGCCACGGCGTTTGACCAGACTCAACGCGGTTTCGAAGGCGACACCGCCCACCGCGTCGTACACCACGTCGACGCCGCCATCGGTCAGGGCTTTGACGCGCTCGGCGGTGTGCTCGTCGAACGGCACGTACTCGTCGATCAGGCGGCCGGCCGGCGAATCCGCCAGCGGCGCATGACGGTCCACGCCAATCACGCGGCAGCCGCGCGCTTTGGCGATCTGCACGACCGCACCGCCCACGCCGCCGCCAGCGCCGATCACCGCAATGGTTTCGCCGCTCTTCAGTTGTGCGTAATCCACTGTGCCAAGCCATGCCACCACGAAGTTCACGCCAATTGCCGCGGCCTGTTCGTGGCTGAGGGTTTTCGGCTTGCGCGACAACGCAGCGACGGGAATCTTGATGAACTGGGCGTGGGTGCCGTCGCGTGTAAAGCCGATGTCGCCGCCCGTGCCCCAGACTTCGGCGCCGATCCATTCAGCGGGACCGTCTACGACAACGCCGCTGAAATCGCGGCCCGGCGTGCGCGGCAAAACAGTGTGCGCAAAGTGGCCGGAGACGTTTTTCACGTCGCTCGGATTCACCGAGGCGCTTTTGACCTGAACGACGGCGTTTTCCGCGTCGGCCGTCGGGGTGGGCAGGTCGAGATATTCGAGTACATCCGGGCTGCCAAAAGACTTGAACTGAATGGCTTTCATGACGACGCTCCTGAGTGGGGTGTGTGCTGCGCGGTGCAGCGATGAACCCATTCTAGATGTCCGAGTCGGCATTGTTGAGACAAGAACATTCGAATTTCGGACAGCGGCATGCGGCGCCGCCATGCCCACCCGAACGGCTATTTGCCGCCTTGGGCGCCGGTTTCTTCGCGCGCGGTGCTGAGGGTTTCCTGCGGATCGAATTCGGTGGGCGGGGCGCCGAGTTCGCGCCGGAACATGTCGCTGAAGCTGCTCGGCAGATAGCCGAGATCGCGCGCGATGCTGCTGACCGAACGGCCTTCCGCCAATCCGGACACAGCCACGGCCAGTTGTACCTGGCGCCGCCACTCGGAAAAGCCCATGCCGAGTTCGCGCGTGAACAGGCGCGCGAGCGTACGTACGCTCGCGCCGACCGAGGCGGCGTGCTGCTCGAAACTGATGGCAATCGACGGATTGTCGATCACGGCCCGGCACAACGCGTCGAGCCGGCGGTCGGACGCGTCCGGCAAAGGAATGCGCAAGGAGGAGCGGGGCGCGTGCACCAGTTCCAGCATGGCGAGCTTGTACGCCGCCTCCAGATAGGCGCTGTCGCGGGCGTGGGTATGTTCGTATTCTGCGATCGAGGTGATCAGCTCGCGCAGCAAGCCGTTGATTTCGAAGACATCGCTCTGCTTGCTGAGGTGCTCGACGTTGCGCGTGTGGAAATAGACATTGCGCATCTCCACTTCGCTCATCATGTGGATCGAGTGCACCGCGCCGGGCGGCAGCCACACGGCGCGCTGCGGCGGCACCACCAGCGCTTCGCGGTCGACTTCGACCCACATGACGCCCGCCACGGCGTACAGGACCTGCGCCCAGGTGTGCGAGTGAGGCTCGATGTGCATCCCGCGCGGATAGCGCCGCGCGAGCGAGTGGGCGTCGTCGTCTTCAGGCAGTTCGGGAGGGCGGGCTAGCGGCACGGTGGCTTCCGGTCGGCGAGAGTGGCAGGGTGTTACGCGATCAGCGTCACAGGATAGCGCGAGCCGCGCCGCCTTGGGAGGAGAGACGGCTCGCCCGTACTCGTGGCGCCGCGCGCCAGATTATTTTCGAAGCCGTAAAAAAACAAGCGACGGATTTTCCCGGCAGCCGCGTTTAAGACGAAACGGCCGTTAGCGCCGGTAGCCGCCAGCCCCTAAGCGGCCGGCGCGGCTGCCGTATTACCATCCTGCCGACGCGTATATTGAAGGCCCGAATTGATAACAAGCGTAGAAACCCCTTGAGCGAGCGCGATCCCGATGCCGAACTCGTCGCGCGGGTCGGCGAGCAGGATCCGGCGGCGGTGCGCACCCTGGTGTCGCGCAAGCTGCCGCGTCTGCTCGCGCTCGCGACGCGCATGTTGGGAGACCGTATGGAAGCGGAAGACGTCGCACAGGAGGCCTTTGTGCGTATGTGGAAACAGGCGCCCCACTGGAAAGAGGGCGAGGCGCGCTTCGACACGTGGATCCACCGCGTGGCGCTGAACCTGTGTTACGACCGCTTGCGCGGACGGCGCGAGGACCCGGTCGCCGAACTGCCGGACGAGGCCGATCCGCAGGCTTTACCCGACATGCAACTTGAAGCCCGTGTGCGCGACGAACGCGTGCGTACGGCGCTTGCCGCGCTGCCGGTTCGGCAGCGCGAAGCCCTGGTACTCAACTACTACCAGGAGCTCTCGAATATCGAAGCTGCCGCGTTGATGGGCGTCACGGTCGACGCTCTCGAAAGTTTGCTCGCGCGCGCCCGCCGCAATCTGCGCGCACAACTGGCCGGCAGCGGCTTTAGCAAGGACATGCCATGACACCTGAGAGATTTCGTACCATCGTCGACGCCTATGGCGCCGATCCGCGCCGCTGGCCGGACGAGGAGCGCGCTGCGGCCGAGGCCTGGGCCGATCGTCACCGGTTCGAGGCCGACGCCTTGCTGGCCGAGTCGGCTGGCCTCGACGCGTGGCTCACGAGCCATACCGTCGCGCCGCCGGAGCGTGCGTTCGTCGAGCGCATTGTTGCCACGGCGCCTGCGCGGCGTCCGGCGAAACCCCGCGGGCGGCTCTGGTGGCAGGGGGCCGCGTTTGCGGGCATTGGGCTCGCCGGCGGCCTGGCAGGCGCTTTTGCCGTGTCGTTTTTTGTCGTGACCGGCACGCCGACGCAGGCGCATGACTCGTCGTCATACATGACGTCGAGCTTCGACGGTTCAAGCGCCGACTGGAGCGGCGAATGAGCGACCGTTCATGGAAAATGCTGCTGGCCGGCTCGTTCGTACTCAACGTGTTTTTGCTGGGTGGGATTGCGGGCGGGGCGTATCAATGGTTCGCCACGCATGACAAGGTCGCCAAGGCGCCGCAGTCACGTACTGCGCTGCGGTTCGCCACAGATGGACTTTCGCCCGAGCGTCAGAAGCAGTTCCTTGCGGTGCTCAAGGAAGCCCGCCGCGAGGGTAAAGACTATGCGCGCGAGGGCCGCGAAGGACGTCACGACGTGCTGGCCTTGCTGGCCGCGCCGCAGTTCGATAGCGTCGCGCTGGATGCAGCGTTGGAGCAGACGCGTGACGCGGACATCGCGCTGCGCGCCGAGGTCGAGAGCAGCGTCGCTAACTTCGCGACGACGCTCACGCCCGACGAGCGGGTCAAGTTTGCCGAAGGGCTGAAGCAGGCAGGGCAGTGGCGCGAGTCGCCGCCTGCGTCAGGGGCAAAGGGCAAGCGGCCCGCGAACGCGGAAGCGAATGAAGCGGCAAGCCAGGGAGCTGCGAGCGAGTGAGCGAGGAACTAAGCAACTGAGCACCTGGGCGACTGAGTTAGGCGATCCCCGACCACGCGAATAAAAATTTCGCGAGCGGCGACGGAAATGGCGGTCACGAGCGTTTAAAGAAGGTACGCAACGCTCGAAGGAACGCGCATGGTTACGTCACCCAGCGACAACGCCGCGGCAATCGCGCTGAACCGTTTCGGTCTCGGCGCTCGCCCGGACGACACGCCGCCCGCCGATCCGAAGGCATGGCTGCTCGCGCAATTCGAGCAGTATCAGCCGCTGCCTGCGGCATGGACGGGCCAGCCCACGGCAGTGGCGCTCGCAACTCAACTGGGCGAGCAACGTCAGCAGACCGCGGGCGCTAATCCGAATGCCAACGTCAACGTCAACGCTAACGCGAATGCCGATCCAGCGGCCAGTCAGGCCGCGAGTCAGGCTGCAAGGCTGGCCGCCAGCAAAGCGATACGTGGCGAAATCCGCGATATCTATCGCACGGCAGTGGATGCGCGCGTCAATAGCGCATTGACGAGTTCGACGCCGTTCGTCGACCGGCTGGTGCATTTCTGGGCGAATCACTTCGCGGTGTCCACAGAAAAGCCGCAAGTCGCGGCGCTAGCCGGCGCGTTCGAAGTGGAAGCCATCCGCCCACACGTCCTGGGCCGCTTCGACGACATGCTGGTCGCGGTGGAGCGTCATCCTGCGATGCAGATCTTCCTCGATCAGACACGCTCCGTGGGGCCCGACAGCATGGCCGCGCTGCGGGCCGAACAACGCAATCCGGACAACAAGCGCGGGCTCAATGAGAACCTCGCGCGCGAAATCATGGAACTGCATACGCTGGGCGTGCGCAGCGGCTACACGCAGGCCGACGTCACCGAATTTGCCCGCGCGCTCACAGGATGGAGCGTGGCCGGCGTGAAAGGACCGCAGCCGAACGGCGCTGCGCCCGGCAGCTTTGTGTTTCGTCCGCAAGTGCACGAGCCCGGTTCGCGAACCATCATGGGCCGCCGCTACGATCAGCAGGGCGAAGAACAGGCGCTGGCGATCCTGCACGATTTCGCGACGTCGCCGGCCACTGCGCAGCACATCGCCGGCAAGCTGGCGCGTCACTTTGTTTCGGATAACCCACCACCTGCGGTCACTGAGCGCCTCGCAACCGCGTTCGAGCGTAGCGGCGGCGATTTGCCGACGGTCTATCGCGCGTTGATCGATTCGCCGGAAGCGTGGTCGCCTGTGGCGGTGAAATTCAAAACGCCGTGGGAGTGGACTATCTCGTCGATGCGCGGCCTCGGCTGGCAAGACCTTGGCAACCAGCAGGGCGCGCCGCTGCTCACGCAGCTCGGCGAGCCTGTCTGGCGACCGGGCTCGCCCGCTGGCTACGACGATATCGCCGCGAGCTGGGCCGCCCCCGACGCGCTGGTGCGTCGTGTGGAAGTCGCGCAGCGTTTTGCGTCGCGTGTCGGCGACCGGATCGATCCGCGCACCTTGGGACAGACGCTGCTGGTCGGCTCGATCAGCGCGCCGACCCAGACGGCGGTGTCGCGTGCCGAGAGCGCCTCGACGGCGATCGCGCTGCTGCTCGTGTCGCCCGATTTTCAACGGAGATGAACGCCATGATTTCCCGTCGCCAATTTCTTAGTTTCGCCGCCGCCGGTGCCGGCACGATTCTCGTGTCGCCGCACATGGCTTTCGCAAGCGTCGAGACCGACCGCCGTTTCGTCTTCGTGATCCAGCGCGGCGCGGCCGATGGTTTGAACATCGTGGTGCCGTATGCCGAACCGTCCTACCAGAGCTTGCGTGGCGCGCTCGCCATCGATGCGTCGATGGCGACCAAACTCAACGGCACCTTTGCGCTACATCCGTCGCTTGCCGAGACCGCGAAGATGTACGCGTCGGGTGAGGCGCTGTTCGTGCACGCAGTGGCCTCGCCGTATCGGGACCGCTCGCATTTCGACGGCCAGAATGTGTTGGAAACCGGCGGCACGTCGCCGTATCAGGTGAAGGACGGCTGGCTGAATCGGCTGGTCGCGATGATGCCCGCCACGCACGAAAACGCCATTGCGTTTGCGCCGACCGTGCCGCTGGCGTTGCGCGGCAAAGCGGATGTCACGTCGTACGTGCCGTCTGGATTGCCACAAGCGCCCGACGATCTGCTCGTGCGCGTCTCGGAGCTTTACGAACAGGACGCGCAACTGAGGCCGCTCTGGGAATCCGCCATGACAGCGCGCGGTCTTGCCGGCGACGCCGGTGCGCGTCAGGACCCGGCGAGCCTCGGCAAGCTCGCCGCGAGTTTTCTGTCGCGCGAGGACGGTCCGCGCATGGCGATGATCGAAACCGGCGGCTGGGACACGCATAGCGCGCAGAACCCGCGCCTCGCGAATCAGTTGAAAGCGCTCGACACGATGCTCGCCTCCTTGCGCGACGGTCTCGGGCCGCTATGGGGCAAGACGACGGTGCTGGTGGCCACCGAGTTCGGCCGCGCCGCCGCTGCCAATGGCACCGGCGGCACGGACCACGGGACCGGATCGGTCGCGATGCTGGTGGGCGGCGCCGTGAAGGGCGGACGCGTACTCGGCGACTGGCCGGGACTGAAGCCCAGCGATCTCTACCAGGCGCGTGACCTGCGGGCTACCACGCCGCTCGACGCTTTGATCGCGGGCGCCGCGAGCGAGAGCTTCGGACTCGACCCGCATCGAACAGCGGCCGCGCTATTTGCACAAGCGGGCCCGACGCAGCCACTCGCAGGTTTGATCCGTAGCTAGCGCGCAGTCTGGTGAAGGCATTGTTGTTGTCGTTGCATTACCAAGAACAGGAGCTTTGCATGAAAGGACCATCCACCTTCACTGCTGCTTTGCTTTCCTGCGCATACGCTGCCTTGCTTAGCGGATGCGTTGTCGAACCGGCGCGGCCGCCCCAGCCGGCGCCGCTGGTCGAAGTGGTGCCCGCGTCCCCCGCAGCTGGCTATCACTGGGTGAAGGGACACTACCGCTGGGAAGGCAACCATTGGGAATGGGTGCACGGCCACTGGGCGCCGGGCTACTAAGCTTTGTTCAAAGGAGCGCGCGCCGCGCGCGCTTCACGCAGATACACGGGCAAATCGGTGACGGGCGCCTTAACCGGAATCTGGCAGAACATGTCCGCGATGAAACCGCGGTGGTAAGTCGTGTGATTGACCACATGTAGCAGCATCTCGCTGCGTGTCATGGCGCCCTCGCCGCCGCCGACAAACCTGAACTGCACCCACTCCTCCTCGTTCTGCTGCGTGAGTGCTTCGCTGTATGAGACATACCAGTCGTCGATTCCCTCTTGCATTGCTTTGAGCTGCGCGAGCGGCACGGGCTCGCTGAAATTGCGGCTCGAAAAGCCATGTTCGCGCCCTTCCAGATGCGCCTGAAAGATCAAGCCGATCACATGGTTGTGGCTCAGCGTGTGGACGATATTGCCAAACACGGTCTCGCGCGGCTTGAGTGCCTCGTTTTCCGGCAGCGCGGCGACCGCGTCATAGATGCGCTGATTGGCCCAGCGGTTATAGCGGGTCAGCATACGAAGAGTGCTTTCGCTCATTTCACAAAATCTCCATGAGAGGGTTCGATAATCGAAGAAGGTGCTTTGCTCGTTGGACACGGTCCGTGTGGACCGGATCCCGTTGGACAGCATCAATTTTATGCTGACGCAGTAGCGAACGAGCAAGCCTCAACGTGTAACCCCCCGCCGCAAATCTTCCGTCGTCTCCCCCGCACCATCGGGCCTCCAGCCAGGCGGACGCAGCACGTATTCGATCGCGGTCCACGGACGCTTCGACGATGCAATGTCGCGAGCGAGGCTCATCCAGTGTTCGAACTGCACAACGAAGGGATTGTGCGAGCGCGTCGGCGTCGTGAGGCCATAGCGGCAGGGCAGATCTTCGCGCTCTGCGACATAGGTGCCGAACAGGCGATCGAAAATAATCAGCACGCCACCGTAGTTCGCATCCAGATACTGCGTATTCGAGGCGTGATGCACACGATGGGCGGACGGCGTGTTGAACACATATTCCAGCCAGCCTAGCTTCGGCATCCACGTGTTGTGCAGCCAGAACTGATACACGAGGTTGATCATCAACGTCGCTAGCACCACCTCAGGGCGGATGCCGAGCCAGACGAGCGGCGTGAAAAACATCGCCGCGCCGGTCAGTTTTCCTGTCCAGCCGAGCCGGTACGCCGAGGAGAGGGTCAGTTGATTCGGCGAATGGTGAACCGCGTGCGTCGCCCAGAAGAAGCGGATGCGGTGCGACGCGCGGTGATACCAGTAATAGAAAAACTCCTGTCCGACGAACAGCAGCAGCACCATCAACGCGCTGTTGATCGTGGCCGTGTAAATGCGGTGATCCCATGCGAATGCGAAGACCGGCGTCGCCAGCGATAACGGCAACAGCGCGAGCAGTTTACGGCCGACCAGATCGGCCAACGACAGCATCACTTCATGCCAATCAAAATGCGCGGTTTTCTTGCGGCTCAACACCCATGCTTCGATCATCGACGCGCTAACGACAATCGCTGTAGCAAAGAGCGAAATTTTTCCTGTGGATATCATCGTGTGCCTGTTCCGACTCGTAGGGGGACGAATCATCTGCGGCACCGATTGCCGTCACGTCCCATGAAACAAGTCTAAGGACGGGCACGGTTAAAAGATATGTGCGAGTTATGTCGCGAAGTGTCACGGCGAGCGTGGCGCACGGCGGCGCCGTCGATCAGACGCGGTGTCCCATGAACAGCAACAGCAGCGAGAGCGTCACGAGCGAGCCCAAGGTGGACAGCAGAATAGTCCGCGAGGTGATGTGCGCTTCGCGCCGATAGAACTCCGCGAGCATGAACGGGCCGGTGCCCGTGGGCAGCGCGGCCAGAACGACAGCCATTTCGACGAGCAGTGGCGACAGCGCAAACACGCGCGCGGCGAGCCACCATGTCAAGGCCGGTTGCAACAGCAACTTGGTGGCGGTGAGCAGCAGCGAAGCGCCAGGTTTCGCCCCCTCAGTCTGAGTTGGGCGCTTTTCTGCGAGGAACAGGCCAAGGCTGACGAGCGCGCATGGACTTGCGGCGCCACCCAGGAGTTTCAAAAACGTCTCCGCGCTTTGCGGCAACGTGACGTGAACGCTGGCGACCAGCACGCCGACAATCGGCGAAACGATCAGCGGATTGCGCGCCAGCGAACCCACTACCTTCAGCGCCAGCCGATGCGGCGCGCGCTCGGTCTGCAAACCCACTTCGATCAGGACGATCGCGATCGCAAACAGCACGCAGGCGACGAGGATCGTGGCAATCGTGGTGGGCGTCTGGCTGACCGGACCGAACGCGATCATGCACAGCGGAAAACCGATGTAGCCGGTATTCGGATACGAACCCGCAATGGCATCGACGCTGGCGTCAGCCAGGTGCCGGCCGCTCAGCAGGCGCACGGCGAGAATCAGCAGGAATACCGCGGCACAAGAGAGCGCGAAGGTGGCGACAAACGCCGGCTGATACAACTGATGCCACGTGGCGTGAGCCATGATGTCGAAGAGCAGCGCGGGCAGCGCGAGCCAGACCACGAAGCGGTTCAGTTCCGACGCGGCCGTAGGACCCAGCAGGCCGCGCTTGCGGCACAGGAAACCCGCGAAAATCAGGCCGAATACGGGGAGCAGAATCTCGAGGGTCGATAACATCGGTGAGGCCGGCAGGCAGGCTGAGAAAAGACGATTCGCCAGAGTAGTGGTTCACGTTGATACAATCAAATACTGTTTCGGGTGTCCAACAATACTTTTTTTGCATCGTGATCGACGTCAAACCGCTACGCTACTTCGTGATGCTCGCCGAGACCCGTCATTTCGGTCGGGCTGCGGCGCGGCTCAACCTGTCGCAACCGCCGTTGAGCCGCCAACTGGCGGCGCTGGAAGCGAGTCTCGGCGTCACGCTGATCGAGCGCAGTCCGCGCAGCGTCACGTTGACGGCGGCCGGCGAGCGTTTCTACGCGGATGCCAAGGCGATTCTTGGCGCAATCGAGCAGGCCACGCGCAACGCGCAGGCGGCCGCGCATGGTGATACGGGCACGCTAGCGATCGGTTTTACGATGTGTGCCGCGTACAGCGTGGTGCCCGGTTATGCGCGAACTTTCGGTTCGGCGTATCCGGAGGTGGCGCTTAGTTTGCGCGAGGTGGTCTCGAACGATCTTGCTGCGCAGGTGCTGGCCGGCCAGATCGATGCCGCGATCATGTTCCCGAGCCTGCCCAACAAGGGCCTGGCAATACGCACGATAGTCAGCGAGCCGCTGTGTGTGGCGCTGTCGCGGACTCATCCGCGAGCACGGGCGCGGCAATTGAAGATTGCGCACCTGGCAGGGGAGTCGTTCGTGCTGGCGTCGGAGGAAGTAGCGCCCACCTTGCGTGCCACGATTCTCGAGCATTGCCGTTCAGGCGGCTTCGAGCCAGATATCCGCTTCGAAGTGCAGTTGCAGCAGACTGTGCTCAGTCTCGTCGATGAGGGCGTTGGGATTGCGCTCGTGCCGGCGTCGATGCGCAAGGCGCAACTTGCAGGCGTGGTGTTCCGACCGCTCGTCGATGCGCCGCTGATCGAGCAGGTACTGGTGTGGTCGCCGGTGAATCGCAATCCTTGTCTTGAGCGGTTTCTGGAGCTGGCTTAGGACGCATACCTTTCGGCATCCTGCTTAATGCGTCTGCGATACCAGACCGTCCAGAGCATGAGGCCGGCATAGAACCCATACCGCACGACATTCGACTCGACTACGGCATGCGAGTCGCCCTCCGCGTTCCACACGATCAGCGTGCGTAAAGCGTTCTCCGTAATAAGGCCGATACCCCAGACCAGCGTCATGACGCGGACCCGGTAGACGAGCTTGGGCCGCTCGCCCCAGTCCTGCTCAAATTCGCTTGCGCGTTGTATGCTTTGGCGGGCGAGTGTCGAACGTGCCAGATAAAACACGACCGGACGCGGCAGCGCGAGCGAAACCAGAAAGGCAACGCCGATCATGCCGGACACCATTGGCTCGTCCAGTGCCAGGTTTTGCCAGGCGCCAGTGAGTGTCATCGCGGCAAGCGAGAGCACGATGCCAATCAGCACCATGGCGCTCAAGGCGTCGAAATGCCGGTAGCCCACCAGGTCCCACGCCATCCACGCGAGGAGCGGCACCGCCGACGCCAGCAGGCCACCCGGCTGCCCCCAATGCGGATACGTGAGGCGGTACGCAAGCCATGGCAGCAGCAGGTTGATGAATAAGGCGGACAGGTATCTGAATCGAAGCTGCATGCGTGGTGCTCCGAGTGGACGTGCATCAACGTCATGATTCTGCCATCATCCCAACCACCCTCAACCCCATTTCCCGCAACATGGCCCAGCTCAGCACCTTCCTCGAAACTGACCGCCTGACCATGCGTCCTCACGTCCTCGAGGATTACGATGATAGCTTCGCGATGTGGTCCAATCCGGAGGTGATTCGCTTTATCGGCGGCCAGCCATTCACCCGCGAAGAAGTTTGGGCGCGTCTCCTGCGCTACGTGGGGCACTGGACGCTGCTGGGGTTCGGCTATTGGGTGGTGCGCGAGAAGGCAAGCGGCCGCTTTGTCGGCGAAGTGGGCTTTGCTAATTTCCGGCGTCAGATCGAGCCGCCGCTCGATGGTATGCCCGAGGTCGGCTGGGCGCTAGTGCCCGCGTTCCACGGGCGCGGCTACGCAACCGAGGCGGTCAGTGCGGCATTACGCTGGGCCGGTACCCAATGGCCCGGCGCCGACACCGCCTGCATCATCGCACCGGAGAACACGCCGTCCCTGCGGGTGGCGCAAAAGTGCGGTTATGTGGAATGGACACGCGGGTCGTACAAGGGCAAACCGACTATCCACCTTCGCCGCGCCGCCGGCCCCGCCTGAGGCGAGTGTGAGGCAGCGAGGCGGCGTGGCACGGCGCCCCGGCACGAGTGACGGGCTGGCCGCGCCGGTCAGCCGGCAGCCGGCGTTCAGTTCAGGCACGAGTGAAACGGATGCCGGCGTCGATTTCAGCCGCCAGCTTCCGCCGCCAGCGCTTGCCGCTGCGCGATCAGATCGGCCAGCCGTTCACGCTGATTCCCTTCCGCGTCGAAATTGCGCTCGTCGAGCCACTGCGCGAAGCCATCGCGCACGGCCGGATATTCACTGTCGATGACCGAAAACCACGCGGTATCCCGGTTGCGTCCACGCGTGACGATCGCCTGGCGGAAGATCCCTTCGAACTTGAAGCCGTACCGCAGCGCTGCCGCTCGTGACGGCGCGTTGAGGGAGTCGCACTTCCATTCGAAGCGACGGTAGCCCAGATCCCCGAACACATATTTCATCAGCAGCGCCATTGCATCACTGGCGATGCGGGTTCTTTTCAGGCGTGGCGAATAGGTCACGTGACCCACTTCGATCACGCCATTGGGCGGGTCGATGCGCATCAAGGCCAGCGTGCCGACGGCCTTTCCGGTAGCCAGATCGATTACAGCATGGTGCATCGGATCGGCTAGCGCAGCCGCTTTGGTCAGGCGCTCCCGATACGCATCGAGGCTCTGGAACGGCCCCACTGCCAGATAGGTCCAGTCGCGGCCGTCCACGACGGAGCTATAGGCCTCGTAGAGATCGTTGACATGCCGCTCGACGTCCACGGGTTCGATCCGGCAATAGCGTCCGACGAGGGGTTCGCGTCCCGGTAGTTGTGCGCCCTTCCAGTCCGGGACCGGCACGCCGATCGGCTGCATGTATTCGTTGAGTTGTTGTGCCACTTTCCTCTCCTTACCATTTCTGTTGTCCGGTGACCCGCTGGAGGGCCGCGCAACGGCGTTGATCGGACGTTGCCTGATCTGTATTGAACAGAGACGATACGGCAAACGTGGTATGTTAAAAAGATCCAGCGAACCACCATTTGATAGGTCCAGCGACGATGATCGAGATCATAGGGCCGTTGGCTCACGGCGCGCTCACGCTGGCCGGCAAGCCTGTGCCGCTGCAGAAGCAGCTAATCGAGCGTCTCCAGCAGGCGATTCTGGCCGGACGCCTGCCGGCGGCCGCGTTGTTGCCGTCGTCGCGGCTGCTCGCGGCCGAACTCGGCGTGTCGCGCAACACGGTGATCATCGCGTACGACCATCTGGTTGCCGAAGGATATGTGCTGGCCGACCGCCGCGGAACTCGCGTGAGCCCGCTATCGAGCGCCGCGTCCCACGCCGACGCGCAGCACGATTCGGCCGCGGCCGAGATCGCCTACGCGACGCGGCTCAAACGGTTCGCTGCCACTCGTACTCAGTTCGACATGACCTCGGTGATGACACCGGGTAGTCCGGCACTGGACCGCTTTCCGCTGGGCGCCTGGCGCCGCTCGCTGGAGCGGGCCATGGAGCGAGGCTTGCCTCAGTTGCTCGGTTACGGCGAGCCGACGGGCGAGCCGGCTTTGCGCGACGCCATCGCTGCGCATCTGCGGATGGCGCGCGGCGTGCGCTGCGACGGCTCGCAGGTGGTGATCACCGAGGGCGCGCAGGAAGCGCTGAACCTGTGCGTGAGTCTGCTCACCAATCCCGGCGATACCGCGTGGATCGAAGATCCTGGCTATCGAGGTGCCAAAGCCGCCTTCAATCTGGGCGATCTGAAAACCGTGCCGGTGCGTGTCGATCATGAAGGCATGGCCGTGCCGCCGGATGCCTGGCGGGTGAGTCCGCCCAAGCTGATTTATACGTCGCCCGCGCACCAGTATCCGACCGGCGCGGTGCTCTCCGTGGCGCGGCGGCTCGACCTCATCGCGCAGGCGAGACGCATCGGCGCGTGGTTGATCGAAGATGATTACGACGGCGAGTTTCGTCATACCGGCGAGCCGATCGCCAGCATGCAGGGTCTCGTACCGGATGCGCCGGTTCTGTATGTGGGTTCGTTCAGCAAGACGATGTTTCCGGCGCTGCGCATCGGCTTTGTCGTGCTGCCACGCAGCATGGTGGCGCAGACGGGCACGGCGCTGCAAGAGATGCTGCGCGGTGGCCACCGGCTTGAACAGTTGGCGTTGGCACACTTTATCGAGGCGGGCGAATTTGGCCGTCACCTTGGGCGCATGCGGCGGCTTTATCGCGAGCGGCAGCAGGCATTGCGTGAGGCGCTGGCCGGCCACTTCGAAGCGGCGCAGATTCTCGGCGGCAACTGCGGCATGCATCTGACGCTCAGGCTGCCGCCGCGTGTTTCGGACCGCGCCGTCGTTGATCTGGCGCAGCAGCAGCGCCTCAATCCGCGTGCGCTGTCCGGGTTCGCGCTGCGGCCGGGCGATGAGGACAATGGGCTCGTGATCGGCTACGGCAATACGCCGGATGAGCAGATTGCGGATGCTGTCGGCGCATTGGCGCAGTGTGTGAGCGACGTAGCGGGCGCTGCGCGCAGCGGTCGACGTGGTGCCGGCGTGAGAGCTTGAATGCTTGAGTGCAGCCGAGGCAGGCGCTGCACCGGACCACTCGGCATCGCACTGTTCGCTGCATCCATCACCGTGTAAGTCTTACTCTCGTCGGAACGGACGGAGCCTTGTCCTTACCTCGTCCGCGAAAGTCATCGCACGCCTCAATGCCGCACTGGCCCGTCGACACGCGCCTCCCTGCGCTGAATATGCGCGCGCCTCCACGACACATTCACCACTCCCGATCCCGATCTGCACGTCGGGCATGAAGAATGCCTTGTGTTTATTCGTGACGAATTTTCGACGAGAGAGGACATGATGGACATTCGACCGACCGCGTGGTTTCCGTTGGACCGTTACACGCCTGTCCGTGACGGCTGGTATGAGGTTCAGCTAGTAAGCGGCGACACGGCATTTGCGAAGTTCGGTGCTAACGAGTGGAGCGAAAAGCCACTGCTGGTCTTCACGCACTGGCGAGGGCTCTCTGCCGATCCGGCTCGCTCCGGCGAAAGTGAAACCTTCAGCGCCGAGGCGACCGCTGCCGAAGGCGTTCGCGCGGCGTGGAATGCATTTTTCCCGGGGCTCGGCGAAGAGCAGCACAAACCGCTGGACGTGACGCACGACGAGAAGAGCTAACGGGGGTGCGCTTGCGAGCCAGCCACGCGCGTCTCAGGCATCGTGGGCGAGTTCTCTCAGCCTGCCTTCGATGCCCAATTGCTCCTTCAGCCACACCCAGCCTTGCGGCGTCACTTGCACCGCACGCGTCGCCTCGACCCGCCGCAGCCAGCCGTTCGTGCACAGCAGGTCCATCCATTGCACACCGAGCGGTCCCGCCAGATGATGCTGCCGCTCCGACCAGTCCAGGCACTGGCGCGCGAGCCCACGTCGGGTGGGCTGCAACTCCGGCACGCTCAGGCCCATCCGGCCGAACCATTCGACGCCATCGGGCGTGACCTCGAACTGCTTGTCAGCCGCCGCGACGATCACCCCGCGCCGCTCCAGCGCCTGCGTCATTGCCACGCCAAGTTGTCCGGCCAGGTGGTCGTAGCAGCAGCGCGCAAAGCGCAGTTTCTGCGCGTCCCCGCTGAGCGGCTTGGTACGTGGGCGGCTCAACGGGGTGATCGAGGCGAGGTTTTCCAGCAGCAACGCGACGTGTGACCCGCCTAGCCGGTAATAGCGGTGCCGCCCCTGTGCTTCGACTTCGACGAGCCCTCCGGCCAGCAGCTTCGCCAGATGCGTACTGGCGGTCTGGGCGGTCACGCCGGCCGCGTAGGCGAGCTCGCCAGCGGGCAACACGTGTCCGTCGACCAGCGCCATCAGCATGCTGGCGCGGGCCGGATCGGAGATCAGGAAGGCGGTGGACGCGATATTCGGGTGAGGGCACATAAACGGTTCTCCGGCGATGTCCTTATGATAGGCGGTCACGCGGTGCGTACGTTTCGATGCGCATCGAAATGTGCTGGCTTCTCAAGTGGGCTCGTACTATCCCGATCCTCGGCCTGGCTAAAATGCCATATGGCGGGGGCCGGAAGCCTCGGCACACCGCGCGGATCGCTACGCCGTTTGCACGACGAAGGGACGTATGAAAGGCACCAGAGAAGCAGTGGAATTGTCGCGGGCGACCCAGTTACTGAATCACGGTCCGGTCACCGTCATCACCAGCGCCCACGCGGGGCGCACGAACGTCATGGCGGCGTCGTGGGCGATGCCGCTGGATTTCAATCCGCCCAAGGTCGTGGTGGTGGTCGACAGCCGCACGCTCACGCGACAACTGATCGAAGCGAGCGGCGTGTTCGGCCTGCAACTGCCGAGCCGCGGGTTCGCGCGACAAACGCTCGCGGTTGGCACGACGCCGGGTACCGAGTTCGACAAGTTCGCCGCGTTCGGTCTCGAGACGTTTCCAGGCGAGCGCATCGACGTGCCGATGCTGGCCGGTTGCCTCACGTGGCTCGAATGCAAGGTGATTCCGGACGACAGCCAGCGCCACGATCTGATCATCGGCGAAGTGGTGGCCGCGTATGCGGATAGCCGGGTCTATTCGAACAACCGCTGGCACTTCGGCGACGATCCGGCGTTGCGCACCTGTCACTACGTAGCAGGCGGGACGTTTTTCGCCACCGGTGACGCATTTGAGGTCGAACCGGCGGCGCGTGGTGCGCAGGAAATTCCCGCAGGCATCGATTGACGTATCGCCGTCAAATCGTTTAATGTCGATCCATGGACCTCTATTCGCTTTCCTTCGCGGCTGTCACCACCACGACGACCACCCTCATGGGCGGGTCGTCTGGAGGTTGCGCGCGCTAAGGCAAGAAGCTGCTGCAAACCCCCAAGGGCCCCGCCGGAGACGGACGGGGCCCTTGGCGTTTATAGCCCTCCGTCGATGGCTCATATCAATCGGAGCGTACTGTGGACGACATCGATCATCGCGTATTGGGCAACAAGCTGGACCTTTTCCATCAACAGGAGGAAGGCCCCGGCATGGTCTTCTGGCATCCGCGAGGATGGGAGTTGTATCGCGTGCTGGAGGACTACATTCGCCGGCGAATGCGGCGCGCGGGCTTCCGCGAAATCCGCACGCCACAACTGCTCGCCCGCTCGATCTGGGAGCGCAGCGGCCATTGGGAAAAATTTGGCGCCAACATGTATTCGTTGTCCGAAGGACAGGGTTCGGGCAACGCGAACGAACACCATGATGCGGATGGCGCGTCAGAAGCACGTGCACTGTGTCTCAAGCCCATGAGCTGTCCGTGCCACGTGCAGGTGTTCAATCAGCGCGTGCGCTCCTACCGCGAGTTGCCGGTGCGCTATAGCGAGTTCGGCGCCTGTCATCGCGATGAGCCTTCGGGGTCGCTGGAAGGGCTCAAACGTACGCGCGCGTTCGTGCAGGACGACGCGCATGTCTTTTGCACGGAAGCGCAGATCGAAGACGAAGTCGGACGCTTTTGCGATCTGCTGCGCAACGTCTACGCCGACCTTGGATTTCCCGATTTTTCGGTAGCACTGGCAACGCGCCCTGCGCTGCGCGCAGGCGCTGACGAGGTGTGGGATCGTGCCGAAGCGGCCTTGGCCAAAGCTGCGCTCGCGGCCGGACTGCAGTTCGAAATGCGCGAGGGCGAGGGCGCGTTCTACGGTCCCAAGCTAGAGTTTCATCTGCAGGATAGCCGGGGACGTAGTTGGCAGTGCGGCACGATCCAGCTCGATTTCGTGTTGCCGGAGCGGCTTGACGCGCTCTACGTCAACGACCGCAACGAGCGCGAACGGCCGGTGATGATTCATCACGCCGTGCTGGGAAGCATGGAGCGTTTCATCGCGATGCTGCTCGAGCATCACGAAGGCTGGCTGCCGATGTGGCTCGCGCCGGAGCAGGTGGCGGTGGCGACGATTAACGACGCCAGCGCGGCGTATGCGGTGCAGGTCGTGCAGGCGCTTGAAGAGGCTGGCGTCAGGGTCGTCCTCGACGATCGCCCGGAGCGGCTGGAGAAGAAGATCTTCGACGCTCGTGAAAAACAGGTGCCGGTGCTCGTAGCGGTCGGGCCGCGCGATGAACGTGACCAGACGATCAGTATCCGCGAGCGGGATGGGCAACAGGTTGTGCTTGCGCTCGCCGAGGGTGTCGAGCGTTTGCGGATCGCAGGGCTTGCTCCAGCCAGCTAATGGTGGCCGGAGTGGGGAAGGCAGCGTAACACCTGCTGGCCAGCGTTACATCCTCTACGCCGGCCAGCAACCCAATCACATGCTTGATCCGAGGACCATCACGTCTTGAGCGGCAACCAGATCTCGAAGCCACCCATGCCCGTAACGGGGTCGAATTGCTCGCTATAGCGTTCGAAGTTCGGCGCATCGGCGGGCGTATGTCCCGAGTCCGGCAGCCATTTGTTCCAGATGGTGTTCCATGTCCGCCGAATCACGGCGATATGCTCACGGTGCGTGAAGACTGCATAGCGCTGCTCGGGTACCCGCAGATGATTCAATTCCGCAGGCAGGCTGGAAAAATCAGTCACTTCGACGCCGCACAGGTAGTCGAAATTGCCGCTATCGTCAGCGTTGTAGCAGATACCGTAGGCGACGTTGCCGATCTGACCGGGTACGTTTCCGAAGTATTCGTTAAAGCGCTGCCACTGGGCCGGAATGGCCACACTGGTGTCGCAGTTGTAGCGTTCGGCGAGGCCTGCAACGAGCAGCGGCTTGCCGTTCTCGAAGCGAGGCGGCGCAAGGTTGGCAAGAATGGTTTCATCCATTTTGATGGGCTCCACGAGGGGGATGTTGTCGAGATGTCCCCGCGCACGCAGCGCCTCGGGGGGTGAGCCCGAACTGCTCGCGAAACGCGCGCGTGAATGCCTCGTGAGAGCCGTATCCCGCTTCGAGCGCTACCGCCAGAATATCCGGTGCACCGCCTGTCAGACGCCGCGCCGCTTCGGTCAGGCGCCGTGCCCGAACGTAGCGCATCACCGGGCGGCCTGTTGCCGCTTCGAAGGCGCGCGACAAGTGGTAGCGCGATACGCAGCCGGAGCTCGCGATGTCGTCGAGCGCCAGTTCGTGCGAATAGTAGCTTTCGATAAACCAGAGTGCTTTTTGGACGGGGTTCATACCAGCTCTCATGTCAGCATGAAGCCAGCATAGCGAACGGCGCGGCGGCTGATTTGATCGGGCTTGCGCATTTGGGTCAACCCGGCGGAATGTCCCCCGTTGGGGCGCCGAAGTAGACCTGTACCTCCACGACCTGCCCGTGCTCGACCCGGAAGAACTCGGTGTTGCGAAATGCCGGCCGGTCCTTCGGTTTGCAGACGTAGCGCACAAACGCCTCGTTACCTTGATCGAACAGCTTTTCGATGCGAAAGAATTCGACGTTCTCGCCATAAGGCCAGCATCGCTCGAAGTAGGTCGCTTTGCCGATGCGGTCGTCCTGCGGACTGCTGAAGATAAAGTCGTCGCTCAGCAGCGATTCAAGCGTGTGCCGGTCGCGAGTTTCAAAGGCCGCAAAGCAGCGGCGGATCAGATTCGAAACGGAAGCGTCGGAGTTCATGATGAGTGATCCTATGCATGGTTCAGCCGTTCTCGGTGGTGGTGTTAGTGCGGGCATGCGGCCTGTGCGTGACATGGGTTTCGTCGGCGGTAGCATCTGTGTGTGCCGCAGTCTGTGCGCGCGGGCGCAGCAGCGACGCGCCGAACAGAGCCGCCGCAGCAGCAAAAACCGCCCCGGTCAGAAACGCGACGTGATATCCGCCGTTCAGTGCCGCGGCCGGCGCCTCGGTCGCCTGCAGCGCGGTGGTGCGCGCCGCGGCCAGGCTCGCGAGCACCGCGAGACCCACGGCGCCGCCCATCATGAACGCCGTATTGACGATGCCCGATGCGAGGCCGGACTTGCTCGCTTCGACATCGCTCATCGCAGCCAGCAGAACGGGGTTGAACGCGATACCCGCGCCGAGTCCGAGCAAGGTCATGCCGGGCAGCACATCCATGACGAAGCTGCCGTCAACTGGCGCCCGCGCGAACAACGCGAGCCCCGCGGCGGCCAGCAGCAGGCCAACACCGAGCGGCAGGCGCAGGCCGAAACGCATCACAAGGCGTGCGGACAGACCAAGCGAGAACAGCGCCATGATCAGGTTGGCCGGCAGGAATGCGAGCCCGACCTGCATGGGCCGATAGCCCAGCACGCGCTGCAGATACAGTGCGGAGATAAAGAACCACGCGAACATCGCAGCCGCCCACAGCACGCCGACAACATTCGCAACGGCGACGTTGCGCAGCCTGAAGAGACCCAGCGGCATCAGCGGGTGCTGCACGCGCGCTTCGATACGCAGGAAAAGCACGAGCAGCGCCAGCGCCGCAACGAGCATGCCGATGGTTTGCAGCGAAATCCAGCCCGCCTCGTTGCCGTTCACGATGGCATACACAGCGAGCATCAGCGAGGTGGTGACTGTCGCAGCCCCGGCGACGTCGAGCCGCTCGCCGTGCGCGTGGCCGCGGCCATCAGGCAGCAGCGCGACACACATCGCGTAGACCGCGATGCCGATAGGCAGGTTGACGAGAAAGATCCAGTGCCAGCTCAACAGGTTGGTGAGCAGTCCGCCCAGCAGCACGCCGATGCTGCCGCCGCCCGCACATACGAAGCCATACACGCCCATGGCTTTGGCGCGCTCGCCCGGCTCGGTGAAAAGGTTCATGATCAGCGACAACGAAACGGCCGACACGACCGCACCGCCAAAGCCCTGCACGGCACGCGCGCAGACCAGCAACATCTGGGAATTCGCCATGCCGCAGGCGAGCGAGGCAAGCGTGAAGAGGGTAATGCCGCCCAGAAACAGCTTGCGGTGGCCATAAAGGTCGCCCAGCCTGCCGCCAAGCAGCAGGCAGCCGCCGAAGGTCAGCATATAGGCGTTGACGACCCATACCAGAGCGGTTTCGGAGAAGCCTAGATCGGCAGCGATTGACGGCAGCGCGACGTTCACGATCGTCGAGTCGAGGACGATCATCAGCACGCCCAGGCACAGGACGATCAGGGCAAGCCAGCGTTTGCGCTGGTCGATGTTATGGGTCATGCGGCGAGTCTCCCGTATTGGGTAGCATGGCCGTTCGCGTTCATGACGGAGTTCGTGGCGCTGTACGGTCGGCCGGCTATCGAGTCCGAAACCGTGATGTTACGCCTGTCGAACGTGAGGCGCGCATGGATGATCCGCCCGGCGCGTTGACCCGCACCACCCGAGCCTCCTCGGCAATGCTCAGCTCAACAGTTCGTACTTGCCGCCGCGTTCCAGTGCGCGCTGATACGCGGGACGCGCATGGATGCGCTCGAGATAGCCTTTGATGGCTGCGATATTGCTGTCGAGTCCGCCACGCGCCGTGGCGGCTTCGAGCGGGAAGCTCATCTGCACGTCTGCCGCGCTGAATTCGTTACCGACGAACCAGCCGGTGGGCGTCAGCGCATCATTGATATAGCCGAGGTGCAGCTTGATCTGCGGATCCACAAAGCTCGATTGCAGCGTCGACGCGATTTTGCGCGCAATCGGCTTGGCGAAGAACGGCATCGGCGCGCTGCCGATCCGCAGCGCCACCAGCTTGAGCAGCAACGGCGGCATCACGGATCCCTCCGCATAGTGCAGCCAGTACGTATAGCGCAGACGCTCGGGTGTCCCGGCAGCGGGCGCAAGGCGTCCTTGTCCGTAGCGCTCCACCAGATATTCGATGATGGCACCCGATTCGGCGATCGTCAGGCCGTCGTCCGTGATCACCGGTGATTTGCCGAGCGGGTGGATCGCACGCAATTCCGGCGGCGCCAGCATGGTTTTGGGGTCGCGCTCATAGCGCTTGATGTCGTATGGCACACCGAGTTCTTCAAGCAGCCACAGGACGCGCTGCGAGCGGGAGTTGTTCAGATGATGGACGGTGAGCATCGGTATGGAATCCTGGCCGGTGGGGTGTCACATCATAGCCGTGTTGGAGGGTGCCAACTCTAGAGTGAAGCATCAGTGCATCTCGCGATGCCGGGTGATGCGCCGGCGTTTGGCGCTGAAATCAGTGGCCGGCAATGAGGCGTGAAGCTCCCATTGCAGGTTTGCCGCCGCCACGCCTAGCCGTTCCAGATAGGCGCTTAGATGCGCCTGATACTGCGTGAGCGGTACGCCCAGCGCATCGACATAAAGCGCGAGGGACGCAGGACCGGTTTGAACGAGCCGATAGTCCGCTGTACGCGGCAGCGTTTGCGCAAGGGCTCTGGAAAGACCGTCGGCGAATACTTCCACTGGCGTGCCGTTTGCAGCCGGCAGGCGCAGCAGGTCGTCGCAACGTCCTTCGATGCGCTCCAGGGCCATTTCATGGCTTCTGCAAGGGCAGGGCGTCGAGCGCCGCACGAGAATGTCGTCCAGCCGGTAACGCACAATGGGCTGCGTCACGCGCGTGAAATCGGTGATGACCGGCACAAAGCGTTTGCCGTCGAGCCATTGAGGTTCGACGTGAATATGCGCCTCGTTCAGGTGCAGCGTACCGTGTCGGCAGGTGGCCGCGAGAAAACCTTCGGTGGCCTGATAGACTTCGCCGACCGTCCCAAGCGAGGCGCCGATCAGCGCCTTGTCGATCGGATCCAGCACTTCGGCGCCGGAGATAACCTTGTGCGGCTTGATTGTCAGGCATCCTGCCATTCTGGCCATTGCGAGGCTTCTCAGCACCTGTGCGGGGCCCACGACAATGGTCGGGTCGTACCGGTTCAGCCGCTCGAAATGGGCGTCGAACGGATCGAACAGGTCGAAGAACTCAAACGAAAGCCACGGGTTGCGGACCGACGCATACAGATTGTTATTGGCCCGCAGAAATAGCGCGACCCGCTCGCCGTGAAAAAGTCCGCGCGGCAGGAGTTTGGCGAGCAGGATGCCCGCCCACTTCGCCTGCTCCGCGGGACTCACGACGAACACACCGCGTGACCCTGATGTGCCAGAGGACAGGCCAACGCTATAGCCGTTCACGGTCGCCTCGAAGTCACGCGACTGCTCGGCTCGCATCGCGCAGGCGAGTACCTCGTCGAGCTTGAGTCCGGCCGTATTGATGCGGTCGAAGTGTTCTATCATGACCGCCTTGTTCATCAGCCGCCACGTATGCAGCGGCTGCGACAGATACGGTGCGAACCACGGGCTGCGCGTGAGATGCTGGTGGATAAACTGATTCATCCTGCGGTGCTGATGCTGTTCGAGCGCCTCGCGGCTCGCGAAGCGCAGGCGGCGCGTTTGCCAGTACGACCATAGTGTCTCTGGGAGGCGCATTACAAGGCCCCTTCGTGCGTGAGACAGATCTTCACCTGGCCTCGCGTATGAAGCCCATTCAGGTCTCGCAGGGTTTGATGGTACTCAGTGGGACTGTCCATGATGGCGTGTGCGATAGCGGAGGGCCCTACAATTTGCTGATAGCTCTTGGGCGACCACGCCGCATCGGAGGCGAGCAGTACCCAGCCGTCAGCGGTACTGACGAAGGCGCCGAGATGACCGGCGGCGTGCCCGGGCAATTCGACCAGAATCACTTCATCGGACGCGCCTGGCAGCCCGAAACCTTGCCGGAACGGTTCAAGTTCCGGCGCGAGGGCAACCCGCTCGAAGCTCTCGACAAACACGGTGGACGACTCGAAGTCGGGCGGAATCAGGCCCGGCACGAAACCTTTGCGCAATGCGCTAATGCCACGCAGCCCGCGCGTGGCTTGCCAACCTGCGCCCGACAGGTAGGCCGGCACGCCCTGCAGATCGCGCAAACCCGCAATATGGTCGCCATGGAAGTGAGACAGGATCACCGCGGTCAGATCGCACGGCTGCACGCCGCGCTCTTTCAACTGACTGACCACCGCCTCTTTCGAGTCGAAATAAACCGGTGTCACGCGCCGGTACAGGGAGAAGAGCCCGCTTCTCGTATGGTCGAGGAAGTGCTGCGCATAACCGGTATCCCACAGCCAGCGGCCGCGTGCCGTTTCGATCAGATACGCGCGCGCTGGAAACCGGCAGGTTGCGAAGCCTGCGCCTTTTAGCGCCATGCAGGCCATATGCGTGCAATAGCCGGCTTCAAAGACCGTAATCGTCGCCATGTGCCTTGATCCAGTGGACTGTCTCTTCGATGCTTTGCTGAAGCGTCCAGCGCGGTTGATAGCCGAGCACCCGCTGGGCTTTGCGCGTGCTGAGCGTCATGTCGTAGTTCAACGCGCCAACACTGTAGCGCGTCAGCAGAGGTTCGCGTCCGCTGACCGCGGCCCAGCGCTGCATCCCGCGTGCGGCAAGGTCGAGGACGGGGTACGGTACGTCCTTGATCCGGTAGGCCATACCGAGCCGCGTGAGCAGGGCGTCAAGCACGTCGCGCAGACAGGTGGACTCGTTATTGGTAATGTTAAAGGCTTCGCCGGACCGCACCTCGCCGCAGGTGGTGGCCAGCTGCATGGCGTGGACCACGTTGCCCACGTAGGTCAGATCAATCTGGGCCGTGCCCGCGCGCGGCAGCGGCAATCGACCGCCGCGCTCGCGCAGGAGCCGCAAAATGCGCGGTAGCAGCACGCGATCGTGTGGACCGAAAATTCCGCGCGGACGCAGCATCACGAAGGTGGTATCCGGATTGGCTGCGGCGACCGTGCGGATGACATCCTCCGCCTGCGCCTTGGTACTCGCGTAGTGGTTAACGTAGCGGACAGGGCGAAACGTTTCTTCGATATCCAGCCGGTGGTTGAAATCGAAATAGAGTGAGGGTGTCGAAATGTGCACGAAGCGGCGCACCCCGTTCGCGACGGCGGCATGGGCGAGTTGCGAGGTGGCGAGCACATTGGCCGCGTGAAAGTCGGACCAGGCCCCCCATGGCGACGAAAGCGCTGCGCAATGCCACACCGTGTCCACGCCTTGCACCAGGCGTTCGAGATCAGCGCTGGTGGCGCTGGCGAGGTCGAGCGGTAGGAACTCCATGCCGAGCGCCCGCAGCGCCTCCCCGGCCGCGCAATTACGGCCAGTGGTGCGCACGGCGCCGCCCTGCTGGGCGAGAAATGCGGCCGCGTTGCGGCCCAGCCCGCTGGTGGCGCCGGTGACGAGGGTCGTCATATACACGGACTCTAGGGCGAAGAGAGCGAGTCTACGCGTCGCGCCCTACGCCTAAACCTTCGCCTTCGCACCCATCAACTGATTCGACGGCAAGCTCTCATCGAGCAGCTTGCGTGCGCTCTCGATTCCCGCCATCGGCAGACCCTCCGGATTGAGCAATCCGACCTGCACCAGCACCGAAGCCTGATCCCAGTAAATATGCTCGTTGTATAGCTTGTCGCCGCGGAAGCACACGACGGCTAGCATCGGTACTTCGAAATACTTGCCGGTGGGCGCGACGCCCGGCAGCAGCCAGTCGATCTCGCAGGTGTGCGTGCAACTGAAAATAAATTCATCGACGATGCGATCCGCGCCGATCGTACGTGAAATCGGAATCAGCTTCGTATCCTCGGGATTCGAATGCACGAAGTGATGCGTGTAGAAGCGCTTGAGGTTGTCGTGGCCCACGCCACCCGTCATTGTTGGTACGTGATTGACGTAAGGCTGCGCGACCATGGTGGGCATCACTGCGTCCACATCGCGCGTGGCGAACTCGTAATAGCAGTGCTGCTCCCACAACGCGTTCAGGTCGTAGACGGGCCCGAGCACCTTGCGCAGCAGCGTGAGCGTGCGCGAGTACGCCATCATTGTGGCCGGCTTGTCGTAGCTCTTGCGTGACGGTGCGGCGAACGCGTGGTCGCATCCCGCGTACACATATTGCTCGATCTGCGGCCGCATTTTTTTCAGTGCCGCGCTGATGCGTTCGCGTACCTCGGGCGGACAGTGCGAGTCCTGCTCGGGGAAGTGGAACACCATCGGACAGCGGATGGCCGGTACCTCGTCCAGATAGGCTTCGAGCCCCACGCCGTAGTAGCTGACGGCGCAGTCAACATCGGTCCGCGCGGCGCTCAGCAACGCTAGCTTGCCGCCCAGACAGTAGCCGACGGCACCGACCTTACCCGCCTGCTCCGGCAGCGCGCGTAAGGCGGCGATGGTAGCCGCAATATCGTCCACTGCGCGGTCGATATCGAAGCGCTGCAGATAACCGAGCGCCTCTTTCATGTCGGCTTCACCGTAGCCAAGCACGACACCTGGCTTCACGCGCCAGAACAGATCCGGCACCAGCACCACATAGCCTTCTTCGGCAAACCGGTCAGCCATCGACTTCATGTAGTCGTTGATGCCGAAGATTTCCTGCAGCAGCACGAGCCCTGGACCCGACCCTTGCGCCGGCCGTGCGACGTAAGCGTTGAAACGGCCACCATCGTGGGCGACGACTTCAATGAAAGACGCGGACATGCCTGGCTCCAGTTGGGATGACGGGACGCGCTACATGACGTTACAGGCTGCGCAGCGCAAACCGTTTGAGCTTGCCGGTTTCGGTGCGCGGCAGTGAGTCGACGAACGTGATGAGACGCGGATACTTGTACGGCGCCACGCTATTCTTCACGAAATCCTGCAACTGCGCGACCATTTTGTCGTCCGGCCTGAAGCCGGGATTGAGGACGACAAACGCCTTGACGACCTGGCCGCGGGTTTCGTCGGGCGCGCCGATTACACCGCATTACGCCACCGCATCGTGCTGTAGCAGCACGCTTTCCACTTCCGGGCCGGAGATGTTGTAGCCGGCGGAGACGATCATATCGTCGGCGCGTGCCTGATAGAACACGTAGCCGTCTTCGTCCAGATAGACGGAGTCGCCGGGCAGGTTCCAGCCGTCGCGGACGAATTTCGTCTGCCGCTCATCGGCAAGATAGCGGCAACCGGTCGGCCCACGCACGGCGAGCTTGCCGATGGTGCCGGGCGCCACTGGCTGCATTTCACCGTCGACGGCCTGCACGACATAACCCGGCACGGCGCGGCCGATGGCATGCGGCCGAATCTCCGCGCCCGCTGCCGAAATGAAAATATGGATCAGCTCGGTACCGCCAATGCCGTCGATCATCTCGATGCCACTCGCCTCGCGCCACAGATGCCGTGTCGAATCGGGCAGCGCCTCGCCTGCCGAAACGGTCTTCTTCAGGCTCGATGTATCGAAGCGGGGTACGAGTGGCGCCATCTGCCGGTAGAAGGTGGGCGCAGTGAACATGACCGTGGCGTGAAAGCGTTCGACCGTCTGCAGCAAGGTCTCGGGCGTAAGCCGCTCGATCAGCACGGTAGAGGCGCCCGCCCGCAGCGGGAAACACAGCAGCCCGCCGAGCCCGAAGGTGAAGGCGAGGGGCGGCGTGCCGCAGAACACGTCGGTGGCCGCGGGTTTGAGCACGTGGCGAGGGAACAGGTCGCACATCATCAGTACGTCGTGATGAAAATGCATGCAGCCTTTGGGCAGACCGGTCGTGCCGCTCGTGAAAGCGATCAGGCAGACGTCGTCGCCGGCGGTATCGCAGGCGGTGAAGTGGTCAGGTTTGCTGGCGGCGAGTGTCTCGAGAGAGCCCGCTGCGTCGTGATGAAACAGGCAGGTCTGCTGCAGCGTGGCGCAGAAGAATTCGTCTTGCGGGTCGCTGCAGCGGGCGAGTTCCTCGGTGATGCGTGCATCGCATAGGGCGGCGCTGATGTGCGCCTTGTCGATGATCTGCTTGAGTTCCTTGGCGCGCAGGAGGGGCATAGTAGGCACCAGTACGAGCCCCGCCTTCAGCGCGGCCAGCGCCGCGACAGCCATTTGCAGGGTATTGGGCCCGCGCAGCAACACGCGGTTACCGGGCTTTAGACCCAGCTCATCGACGAGCACATGGGCGCTGCGGTTCACTAACGCAAGCAGTTCGCCGTAGGTGGTGGCACGGACTTCGCCATTCACCTCGGACCAGATGGCCGGCCGGTCGCGATGCCCGGCCTCGATGGTTCGGTCCAGCAACTCGGTCGCGCAGTTAAAGCGCGCCGGATAGGCGATGTCGGGATTGTCGAGCAGAAAGACCGGCCACTGGTCTTGCGGCGGCAGATGATCGCGGGCGAAGGTGTCGACGTGCGCAGACGGTTCCATGACGCTCTCCCGAACGGTTAGTGGGCTTCGTGGGGGATCACTGCCGTCGCTTCGATTTCGACCTTGGCTTCGTCTTCGATCAGCGCGACAACCTGAACCGCGCTCATCGCAATGTCGTAGTCGCCGATCAGTTCGCGAAACGCATGGCCGATGTCTTTAAGCGCGGCGAGGTATTCGCGCTTGTCCGTCACATACCAGGTCATACGCACGAGATGGGCCGGTTGGCCGCCGGCCTCGTGCAGTACGGCGACGACGTTCTTCAGCGCTTGAATCGCCTGGGCGGCAAAGTCGGTCGACTGGAAGCGCGCCTCGGCGTCCCAGCCGATTTGCCCCGCGATAAACACCTGGGTGCCGACGGCAGCAACGCCGTTCGCATAGCCGCGCGGTTTGATCCAGCCAGCAGGGAGAAGAGGTTTTTTCATGAGCGTGGCTCGTCAGTGAGGGCAGACGGTGGGGTGAAGCTCGCGAGGGCGCTCGCGATATCGTCGGGAATGTCGATGGACCGGCCGGTTTCGAGCGAAGTCATCACCAGCACCTGATGCGCGCGAAAGCGCACTTCGTTCTGGCAATGGCCGACAATGCCGATGCGAATCGAACGCTGGCCGATTGAGTTCACGGTTAGCGTGAGCGTGATGGTCTCGCCCATGCGGCTTGGCCGTGAAAACTCGCAGTCGAGCTTCACGATGGGCAAGCCGATCCGGCGCTCGCCGATCATGTGTGCGTAGTCGACGCGCAGGCACTCGGTAAACCAGTCTTCCACCAGCGCGTTGGTCATTACCAGGTACTGCGGAAAAAACACGATGCCCGCCGGGTCGCAATGCGCGAAGCGGATCCGCACTGGCATGTCGAACGTCGTGCTCATGACTTGTTGTCCTGTTGCGCGGCAGCGTAGGACTTCAGCAGATCACGCCCTACGATCAGTTGCTGCACTTCGGTTGCGCCTTCGTAGATGCGCAGCGCGCGAATCTCGCGATAGAGCATTTCAACAGCGGTGCCGCTTTGCACGCCCATTCCGCCCCAGAGCTGAACGGCGGCATCGATCACCTGTTGCGCGCCTTCGCTGGCATGCCATTTCGCCATCGCGGCTTCGCGCGTTACGTTTTCGCCCTGGTCGCGCAGCCAGGCGGCGCGATAGACGAGGAGAGCGCTGCTGTCGATGGTGAGCGCCATCTGCGCGAGCTTCGCCTGGGTCAACTGAAAATCGCCCAGTGTCTGACCGAACATCTTGCGGGAGGCGGCGCGTTTGAGGCCCTCTGCCATGGCATGCTGCGCAAATCCCAACGACGCCGCTGCCACCGAGGTGCGGAAGATATCGAGCGTACGCATCGCCAGCTTGAAGCCCGCGCCAGGCGCACCCAACATCTGGCTGCGCGGCACGCGTGCGCCGGCAAAGTGCAGGCGCGCGAGCGGATGCGGCGCGATCACGTCGATGCGTTCGGCGATTTCCAGGCCCGGCGTATCGGCGTCGACGATGAAGGCGCTAATGCCGCGCGCTCCGGGCGCTTCGCCGGTTCTGGCGAATACCACATAGAAATCGGCGATGCCGCCGTTGGAGATCCATGTCTTGTCGCCGTCGAGGACGTAGGCATCGCCCTCGGCGCGGGCAGACAACGCCATGGCAGCGACGTCCGATCCTGCCTCCGGTTCGGACAGCGCGAATGCAGCGATGGCAGTGCCGTTCGCCACACGCGGCAGATAACGTTGCTTTTGTTCGTGCGTGCCGCCAAGCGAGATGGCGCCCGAGCCGAGCCCCTGCATGGCGAGCGCAAAGTCCGCGAGGCCTGAATGCTTCGCGAGCGTTTCACGCAGCAGACAGACGGCACGCGTATCGATGGTGTCGCCGTGGCCGCCGTACGCAGTGCCGCCGACGCCGTATTTCAGCCAACCCGCCGCGCCCAGTTCGCGCACCAGATGGCGGCAGGTTGCGTCCACGTCCCCGCCGTGGCTCGCGTCAGAGAGATGCGTCCCGCACCATGCTTCGACGCCTGCCGCGAGTTCGCGATGGCGGTCTTCGAAGAACGGCCACGCCAGCGCGCTGTGAAGATCGATCTTGCCGGAAGCGCTCAAGTCAGTCTCCTTCGAATACCGGACGTGTTTTCGCCGCAAACGCGCGATACGCGCGTTCGAAATCGTGCGTGCTCATGCAGATGGCCTGGGCCTGCGCCTCAGATTCGATCGCTTCGTCGACACTCATGCTCCATTCCTGGTGCAGCATCTTCTTGGTGATGCCGTGTGCGAACGTCGGTCCGGCGACGAGCTCGGCGGCCAGTTTCGCAGCTTCGTCGGGCAAGGCATCGGGATCGCATAGGCGGTTATAGAAACCCCAGGCGTAGCCTTCTTCGCCGCTTGCCGAGCGGCCGGTGAAGAGCAGCTCGGACGCACGCCCTTGGCCGATGATGCGCGGCAGGATCGAGCACGCGCCCATGTCGCAGCCTGCGAGTCCGACGCGCGAAAACAGGAACGCGAGCTTGCTGCGCGCGGTGCCCAGACGCAGGTCGGACGCCATGGCCAGAATGGCGCCCGCGCCTGCGCAGACGCCATCGACGGCGGCGATCACCGGTTGCGGGCAATGCCGCATCGCTTTCACCAGGTCGCCGGTCATGCGGGTGAACAGCAGCAACTCGGGCATCGGCAAATCGATCAGCGGCGCGATGATGTCGTGGACGTCACCGCCTGAACAGAAGTTGCCGCCCGCGCCGTGGATCACCACGGCCTTCACATCGGTTGCATACGCGAGCTGGCGAAACAGGTCGCGCAACTCGGCATACGATTCGAAGGTGAGCGGGTTTTTGCGTTCGGGGCGGTTCAGCGTGATCGTCGCCACTTTGGCGCTGACCGACCAGCCGAAGTGCTTCGCTTCATAGCCCGCCAGCGTGACGCGATTGCCGGCAAGCAGTGCGTCGACGTGGGATGATGTCATGGATATCTCCTCCAGTTCGGTGCTGCTCAACCCTTCAGGTTGTCGAGCAGATGTTTCTTGAGCTTGCCCAGACGCTGGTGTGTGCGTGATTTCTCGTCGAGGCTCAGGCCGCCGAACATTTCGACGACCCACTGTTCATGCGCTATCGCCATCCGGTCGAACAGCGCGCGGCCTTCGGGTGTCAGGCGCACGCTGATCGAGCGGCGATCGTTGGGATCGGTATCGCGAACGACGAGGCCTTCTTTTTCGAGCTGATCGGTAATGCCGGTCACGTTGCCACCCGTCACCATCAGACGCCTTGAAAGCTCGGTCATCTTGAGCCCCTCAGGATGACGTTCGAGCTGAGCCATCAGGTCGAAGCGCGGTAACGTCGTATCGAATTCGGTACGCAGCCGTTTGCGCAGTTCGGCCTGCACGAGGTTGGTGGTGGTGAGCATGCGCAGCCACAGACGCAGGCCCATATGGCTGTCGACGCCGGTGCTCATTTCCATGTCAACCACGTTCTCGGCAGGCTTGGCGACACCTTTGCGCGGCGGTTTTACCTCTGCAGAAGAGGGCTTTTTAGCGCTGGCTGCACGGGTCATTTGACTTCTCCCCCGGAGACGGAAATGGATTGACCGGTGATCGCCGCGGAGCCTGGCATGCAAAGCCACAGGGCGGCATTGGCGACTTCTTCCGGTGTGACAAAGCGCTGTTGCGGGTTGTTGCGCAGCAGGATGCTGCGCGCTTCCTGTTCGCTGCGCGAGGTTTTGCTGGTGATCTGATCGAGCGAGGCACGCAGCAGTTCAGTCTCGGTATAGCCGGGACAGACTGCGTTGACGGTGATGCTTTTGGCCGCGACTTCGAGCGCGAGCGAACGGGTCAGTCCGATCACGCCATGCTTTGCAGCGCAATAAGCAGCGACGTAGGCATAGCCGATCTGCCCTGCAGTGCTGGCGACGTTGACGATGCGGCCGTAGCCGCGTTCGAGCATGCCGGGCAGCACGGCGCGCGTGCACAGGAACACACCGGTCAGGTTGACGTCGAGCATGCGTTGCCAGAGGGCCATGTCCGTCTGCGTGAACGGAGCTGCTTGTGCCTGGCCGGCGTTGTTGATAAGGATATCTACAGGGCCGGCCTGTTCGAATGCAGCGGCGACGGCAGCTTCCTGTGTGACGTCTACGGCGATGCATGCGAGTTCCCCTGCGGTGCCTGGCGTTGTGTTCAGCGCGCTTAACGCATCGCGCTGCGCAGCAAGACGTGCAGCGTCGCGACCCATCAACGTCACGCGTGCGCCGGCACACACCAGCGCTGCGGCGGTGGCTGCGCCGATCCCGCTGCCGCCGCCCGTGACGACGGCATGTTTTCCGGCCAGCGTGGAGGTCTCGGTATTCACACGGTTCCTTCTGCGCGTTGCGCGCGTTCTTGCGGCGACAGCCCCGCGTTTGCCATGACCTGTGCGCGTTCGCGTTCCAGGTTGCGTTCCAGTTGCGATTTCGCCGCGGTGTATTGCTTCGGCCACATCACGTCGAAGTAGCCGATCTTCGCGGCCTCGTTGAGCGTCCACGAGGGATTGGCCAGATGCGGCCGCGCCACCGCGCAGAGATCCGCGCGACCGGCGGCGATGATGCTGTTCACGTGATCGGCCTCGGAGATCGCGCCGACGGCGATCGTCGCAATGCCGGCCTCGTTACGGATGCGATCCGCGAACGGCGTCTGGAACATACGGCCATAGACCGGCTTTTCGGCCTTGCTCACCTGGCCCGACGAGACGTCGATCATGTCGGCGCCGGCAGCTTTGAACGCCCGCGCAATTTCCACTGCGTCGTTCGGCGTGGTGCCGCCGTCGACCCAGTCATGCGCGGAGATCCGCACCGAGATGGGTTTGTCTTGCGGCCAGACTTTGCGGATCGCGGCGAAGATTTGCAGCGGATAGCGCAGCCGTTTTTGCAGCGAGCCGCCATATTCGTCGCTGCGCTGATTGGTGAGCGGTGAGAGGAAGCTTGAGAGGAAATAGCCGTGGGCGCAGTGCAGTTCGAGCCAGTCGAAGCCGGCCTCGGCTGCCATCTCGGTTGCGCGGACGAATTGCGCTTCGATTTCGCGCAGATCGTCGAGGCTCGCCTCGCGCGACCATTGGCTGACGCCATGCAAATACTGCTGCCGTGAGGCCGATACGAGCGGCCAGTTGCCTTCAGGGAGCGGCTGATCGATACCTTCCCAGCTCACGCGCGTGGACGCTTTGGCGCCTGCGTGTCCGAGTTGCATGCCGATCTTCGCGTCCGATTGTGCATGCACCAAATCGACGATGCGCTTCCATGCGGCGAGATGTTCCGGTTTGTACATGCCGGGGCATCCCGGCGTGATGCGGGCCTCAGGCGACACGCAAGTCATCTCTGTCATCACCAGCCCAGCGCCACCCATGGCGCGCGCGCCTAGATGCATCAGGTGGTAGTCCCCGGCTACTCCATCGACGGCGGAGTATTGCGCCATCGGCGAGACCACCACGCGGTTTTTGAGCGTCACGCCGCGAAGCTTGAACGGCGTGAACATCGGCGGCACCGAATGCTTTGCCGGGACGCGTTCGATGCCCGAACGTGTCGCGAGCCAGTCTTCGAATCCGGACAGGTAGCGCGCATCTCGCTCACGCAGGTTTTCATGCGAGATGCGCTGCGAGCGTGTCAGCAGCGAATAGGCGAACTGCTCCGGTTCGAACGACGTATAGCGGTCAACATGCTCGAACCACTCCGTCGAATTGCGTGCCGCATTCTGAATGCGCAGCACGCCGACGCTGCGCACCTCGGTGTAATGCTTGAGCGCGGCGGCCAGATCGCCGGGATGTTCGCCGATACTGTTGGCGAGTTCGATCGAATCTTCCAGCGCGAGCTTGGTGCCCGAGCCGATCGAGAAGTGAGCCGTGTGCGCGGCATCGCCCATCAATACGATGGGCGTGGGCTGCGCGCCGTTGGCGTTGCTGCGCCAGTGCACCCATTCCTGGTTGACCACGCGCGGAAAGCGAATCCATTGCGACGAGCCGCGTAAATGCGCGGCGTTCGACAGCAACGGGTTGCCGTCCAGATACTTCGCAAACAGCTTCTCGCAGAAGGCGATGCTGTCTTCCTTGCTCATCTCGTCGAGACCGGCCGCGCGCCAGACGCGCTCCGGTGTTTCGACGATGAAGGTCGAGGTCTGGTCGTCGAACCGGTAGGCGTGGGCCTGGAACCAGCCCCATTCGGTTTCTTCGAAGGCGAAGGTGAAGGCGTCGAAGAGCTTTTTCGTACCGAGCCAGACGAAGCGGCAATCGCGCATGTCGATATCGGGCTGGTAAGTCGCCGCATACGTCTGACGAATCGCGCTGTTGGCGCCGTCGCAGGCGATGACCAGGTCGGCTTCGTAGGCGGTGTCGTCCGTCGCCTGGGTTTCGAAGACCAGCTTGACGCCGAGTTCTTCGCAACGCGCCTGCAGGATGTTCAGGAGGCGTTTGCGGCCGATGCCGCAGAAGCCGTGACCGGACGAGCGGACCTGCTGGCCGCGGAAATTGATCTCGATGTCGTCCCAGTGGTTGAAGGCATCGAGAATCGCGTCGGCGCTCGGCGCGTCGGCCGCGCGCAGGTTGCCGAGCGTCTGGTCCGAGAACACCACGCCCCAGCCGAATGTGTCGTAGGGCCGGTTGCGTTCGACGACCGTGACCTCATGCTCCGGATTGCGGCCCTTCATCAACAGCCCAAAGTACAGGCCGGCGGGCCCTCCCCCGATACAGACGATACGCATGCTGGCACTCCGGTTGGAATCTTGGAAGTAATTTAGTCCTCAATAGTTTAGATGTCAAATAAATGATGGGGCGTGGAGCGCGAGCAGAATGCAGCGAAGTCTCGACAACATGTGGGATAACCGCATCTGGGTGCACATCCTGTACCGAATCGTCACGGCCTTCCATGTGCTGCACACTGGCCTCGGCTTCAAGCTCGAACTGACGAAGAACGAGGCGTGGGGTGAGCACTCCCGCAAGGAAGCACTGGCCCACGCGGCACTGGTCAACACGCACCTGTCGGACCGCCGCGATTGGCTGCTCGGTGGTGACGAGCCCACCTTCGCGGACATCACGCTGGCAACCGCAATCGCGTTCTCCAAGTTCCCGGTTAATGCCACCCCGCTCGACGAGCGTTTTGAATTCCTGGATGCGTACTGGAAGCGCTGGCAACAACGCCCGAGCTTCAAGGCCGCCTACGCTGACCGTCAAAGTGGCATTCCGGAACTCGACAATCCGCAAGGAAAGTAAGGAAAACAGCTGGCAAGGAGCTCTCCGGAATAGTAGCCATAAGAAATCTATTTTCTTAGCATTCCTAATCCAGAGATGCTCCGACCAGCATGTTGGCCATGCGTTTTCGACGCGCCGCCTACTTCGGACGGCGTGATTTTTTCTGACATTCGCACATGGACAAGGAGTCTCCTATGCAATCGGAAGGTTTGTTTTTACCTGGCAAAATCGGCGCTATTCCCGTGGCGAACCGGATTGTCATGTCGCCGCTAACGCGAGCACGCGCCGACCTGGAGGGTACACAGACGGCGCTTGCCGTCGACTATTACCGACAAAGGGCATCCGCAGGGCTGATTATCACTGAAGCGACCAACATCTCTCGCCAGGGCCGGGGTTACGCCTTTACACCTGGAATCTATACGGATGAACAGGTAGCCGCCTGGCGAGCGGTGACGGATGCCGTTCACGAAGCAGGTGGTCGCATCGTGCTCCAGTTGTGGCATGTAGGGCGGATCTCGCATAACAGTTTGCAGGAGTACGGCAATGCGCCCGTCGCGCCATCCGCAATCCGCGCCGGCCAGACGACCTACACCGAGTCTGGAATGCAGCAACCGTCAGAACCAAGAGCGTTGCGTACAGATGAAATTCCTGGCTTGATTGACGACTAACGTAATGCTGCTATCCGGGCAAGGTTGGCTGGTTTTGACGGCGTGGAAGTACATTCAGCCAACTGTTATCTCCTCGAACATTTTATTCGTGACAGCACGAACAAGCGCGATGACGCCTACGGTGGTTCAGTGGAGAATCGCACACGCCTGACTTTCGAAGTTGCGCGCGCGGTGGCTGACATCTGGGGTAGCGACCGCGTTGGGGTGCGGCTGTCACCGCTGACGATGTCTGCCGGCGATACACCACTCGATAGCGACCCGCAGGGTACATATGGTTATCTGGCCGAGCGACTCGGGACGCTAGGATTGGCTTACCTTCACTGCATCGAAGGGCAGACTCGTGGCGATAACGCGAAAGATACCTTCGACTTTCAGGCCTTACGCCATGCGTTCGGCGGCCAGTACATCGCGAACAACGGCTACGACCGCGACAAAGCGATTCAGGCGGTGAAAGATGAACACGCAGACATGGTGGCCTTCGGGCGTCCTTTTATTGCCAACCCAGACCTTCCGGAGAGGCTGCTCCTGAATGCCCCGCTGGCCGTTGCATTACCGGAGACCTTTTACGGTGGTGGCGCGCGTGGCTACACTGATTTTCCAACCCTTGACCATCAAACGTCCGTCTTGTAGAGACATCGCTTATGGTTCCAGGACAGACGTAGTTCGGCGTCCAACATCTTTTGTGAATGGCCATGCTACCGCCTCGGCCGGATACTTATCCGGCCACTCCCTTGCCGGCAATTCCGTGACAATCATTCGGATTATTGATGTCTCTGCGGTCAGTCGGACGACGGCGTAAGGCATCACGAGCACGACCTTGACGATGTTCCGAGCCGACCTACAATCAAGCGTAACGCAGCCCCCGCCCTGACACCATGAAAATGCCACTTCGGCAGGACTTACGCGCACATTCCGAGTTGCTCGTATACCTCGTTATTTCACAACTTGTTTCCAAGCACGCAACTGGCGACTGGATGTCCGTCGAACACATCGTGGAATCAGTCCAGATGTGGCTACGTTCAAGCAAACGCGATGATGATTTGATTCGGCGAGTTATCGTTGCAACCCGAGCGTGCGAACTCGCTCATCGCATTGAGTCGGGGGCTCCATTTGGCGTTGAGCGGGAGCGTCGTCGCATCTATGTTTGACGAAAATCTGCCCCTTGATTTTGGTTCGGAGGTGGCTCGTGACATCTACCAGCGGTGCTTGAATTTCTTGCTTAGGACACGGTGGTACGTGTGGCCGACAAAATTCAATGAGCCGACGCTGGCCTAGGTCAGGCACCTCCCGGCGAGCATCTATCTGGAGACCCACATGTCCTTCACTGCTGTTTTCCTGAACAAAGATGGCGACCAGTTCACCGCGGAACTGAAACAACTCGAGGACAACGCGCTCGAAGGCAATCCTCTAGCAGAGGGCGAGGTCGTGGTACGCGTTGAGCACTCCGGCATCAATTACAAAGACGGGCTGGCAATTGCCAACCGCAGTCCTGTCGTGCGCGCGTGGCCGATGGTAGCCGGCGTTGACGGCGCCGGCACTGTTGAATCCTCGTCCGACCCAAGATGGAAAGAAGGCGACCGTGTCGTCGTCACTGGCTGGGGCCTTGGGGAGACCCACTGGGGCTGCCTTGCCCAGCGCGCCAGGCTCAAAGCCGACTGGCTCGTCGCGCTGCCGGGCGCTTTCAGCACCCTGCACGCCATGTCGGTCGGAACGGCCGGCTTCACGGCCATGCTCAGCTGCCTCGCCATTCGCGATGAAGGCGTAACGCCGGCGTCCGGCGATGTCCTCGTCACCGGCGCGAGCGGTGGTGTCGGCAGCATTGCGGTTGCCATCCTGAGTTCCTGGGGCTATCGGGTAGTTACCGCAACCGGCAAGCTGAACGAAGCCGAATACCTGCACTCGCTGGGCGCAGCAGAGATTCTGGACCGGGCATCACTTGCGGCGACCGGCAAGCCGCTCCAGAAGGAACGATGGGCAGCAGTGGTCGATTCAGTGGGTTCGCATACGCTTGCGAATGCCTGTGCCCAGACGCGATACGGTGGTGTCGTCACAGCGTGCGGTCTGGCTCAGGGCATGGATTTTCCGGCAAGCGTCGCGCCCTTCATTTTGCGCGGCGTAAAACTCGTCGGCATCGACTCCGTGATGTGCCCGATGGAGCGGCGTACGAGCGCCTGGAACGCGTTTGCCAGCGACTTCGATGCCCGCAAGCTTGATGCGTTAACCACGGTCATTGGCCTAGGTGACGTTTTTGCGACCGCCGAACATATTCTCGCCGGACAGGTGCGAGGAAGAACAGTAGTAGACGTGAATCGGCTTCCTTAAGCAGCAGGCAAGGCCAGAGAACGGCGCGCAATCTTGCCAGAGTAAGGACGACTTTGGGATAACCAACCCGGGAGTCATGCGGATGGAAGACGAGCAGAAAGATGGGCTGCTTGAAACCCGGTTGGTGAAGGTGCGTGGCATCGTGCAGGGCATCGGCTATAGGGAAGCCTGTGTACGCCGTGCCCATGCGCTGGGCGTTACAGGCTGGGTCCGCAACCGCATGGACGGCTCCGTGGAGGCGATGGTGCAGGGCTCACCGGGGCAGCTTGCGGATATGTGCGCCTGGCTAAGTGAAGGTATGTCCGCCGCCCTTGTCGACGGAATTGAGGTGACCGAGGTCGCGCCACCGTTCGCCCGTTTCAAACACTTTGAGCGGCTGCCGACGTTGTAAGTTGTAGCAACCATCAATGGTCGCAAGACGCGCTTCCCATCATCCATTTCGGCCGCTGCGTCGCACGCCAAGCTCTCGTTCTACCGCGTCATTCTCACGACGTTGGACGCGCCATGCCTTGTGGACGCTCCAAAGCGGTATGTCGACCGCCCCCCCTTTTTGGCTTCGTACATCGCCACATCGGCGACGTCGAGCAACTGTTCGACAGTATCGGTCCGGTCGGGATACGTCGCGATGCCGATGCTGACACCAATCTGGAATCGCCCAGCGTATTTCTTGTCACCGACCTCGCGAACGTCTGCAATCATGCGCCCTGCAAGCTGGCGCAACTGTTCGTCGTCACCGATACCAACCGGATGTGCGCATCGGGAGTCGCGACCCGGCGCTTTTCCCGCCAGTCATTTAGCAACTGGCCAAGGTCGCTGCGAAGGCTATCCATGTACCGCTTGCCTTCGTTGGTCTGCACGAGTGCGATGGCCGCAGTTAGATTGCCCGAGCGGGCCAGTTCGATACTGCGGGCCAGTTCCGTCACTTTGCCCGTCGTCGCATGTTCGATACGCCGGACCAGTTCGAGGGACTTTTCATCATTGGCCACCACCTGTGGCAGATGCAGGACGGTGTCATCTAGGTCCTGCACCCCTTGTAGATAGGGCGATAGGTAGCTTTCATCCCCCGTCAGCAGATACCCGCGCTGGCCGGTCTCCGCATCTTCAAGGTTGTGCAATACCCTGTTCGCCGCGCCGAGCACTGCGAACGCCTCTTCGTCGCGCAGACCGTCGTGCACGATGACGCGGGCTTCGTAGACAAACATCCCGGCTGCGACCAGCAGTCCGACGGCTATCGCCACTTAAAGTGCAATAAAGCGATTACGGTCGGCTTTCGCTGAACGGGATAGGCGCGAAGGCAACGTGTTCTCCGTTTCGGCGGCTGGTTGAAAACGACGTCAATGACAACCGCTCGCGAAGGTCATCCCGATAACAGGGTCCCCGATGTCCGGCTGTATTTACACGGGAGGTGCCTCAAACGGAGTTTCGGAGCAACCCCCCGCCGGAAAGGCGCAACCTGTGCGCTAGGTCCCAGTTGCAGCCTCTGCATCGTAATTTGCTAGAGCGACCGCGCGCGACTGCTACTGAAAAGGCGAACTACGAAAAGCAAAATAATGGCGCCTAATAGCGCCGTAACCTCGCCGGGAATGTTCCACCAGCCAGCAAGCGGCGTGCCTTGTACAGGGGGCCGCATTGTGAGTTTTACCAGCGACAGCAGGAGTCCCGGGGGCATTGTCAGTTAATTGTTTCGCGTGATTTGATTCGACCTCTTTACAAGCCGGAGAAAGTCGAAACAGCAACGTTCACCTTTGTACACAAGGCTTGTGCGCTATGCACGCGAGGTTTCCGCCTGATTGTCTTGGGCGCTGGGGAGCGGCCGTCGCACCCCCACTCCTGCATTAGGCATCACAGTAGAGATTGCGTGCTTGAAAATCATCTGCTTCCCGGAGACGGACTGTAAGACAACTACGTATGAGTCGAACGACACGACCTCGCCGCTCAATCTGATTCCGTTGACTAAATAAACGCTTGCCGGAGTCTTTTCCTTGAGTAGTGACTGTAGGAATTCATCTTGAATCGAGGCCTGGTTCGACACGTTTCTTCTCCGCCGTCTCTCGCAACTCTAGCGATTGTACGCTCACACTTTCAGTCAGCGAGGGTGGTGCGGTTGGCGGTTTCGGCTATTGACACCGACACTGTAGCGACCGCACCTAGGTGACCTCGGCCAGAAGACGAGCTACAACGCGCAACACCTCGGGGTTGTGAAGCATGCCCCAGTGACTAACATTCTCGACTTCAATATTGCGATGGTGCTGGATTCGCCAGATATTCGCCGGATTGCGGTTTCTACATTCCGAGCAACCCCTTGTGTCATGCCGCGAACCGAGCGCCCCGTTGGGCACAATCGTTGCGCGCATGTGTGGGCCACATCTTCGTGGTTAGGAGAACACCATGTCTACGTTTGACCCGCAGGGCAACGCTTCTGGTGGAGGAGCACAGATTGTTGGAGCTGGCATGGGTGAAGGCCCTGGTCCAAACATCATGGCGAGTGCAACGTTGGACGGAAACAAGGTCGTGTCGTCCGACGGCGAGGACGTCGGGAAACTATCGGACATCATGCTTGACGTTTGCAGCGGCAGGATTGCGTACGCCGTATTGTCCGAAGGCGGCTTTCTCGGAATGGGCGCCACCCTGCACGCGATACCGTGGAATGCGCTGACGCTCGATACCGACGAGAAGTGTTTCCGCGTCGATATAACCGCCCAGAAAATCAAGGACGAGCCTGGTTTCGATAAGGACCATTGGCCGTCAATGGCGGATTTCACGTGGGGCTCAGAACTCCATCGGTACTACAACCGCGACCCCTATTGGGTTCCGACGGGAGACCCCGTCGGAACGCGGACGATTGATCTCTAAAAAACACTTCTGCGCCGCGTCCTGCTGCCATGGTAGCAGGCGCCGCGTGCCATGGATCAGGGAGGCAATCATGAAAGCAATAAGGAAAGCAGCAGCATGCTCGTCGATATTCCTCGCGCTCACCACTTCTGCGTTTGCACAGGGGACCGGCGGGGCGGGTGGCGGTGGAGGCGGAGGAACTGGCAGCGGCAATAGCGGCGGTCAGGGAGCGGGCATGAGTCGGCCGAACGCGGGCGGCACAACCGGCTCGGTTTCGACATCTAAGGGTTCAGATACGATGAAACCTCAGACCGGCACCTCCCAGAGCAATCGGCAAGCCAAAGGCGCAACCGATGGGGCGGCATCATCTGCGCAATAACCCCACGAGGCATGTACAGGTGCCGTAGCCGGCGACGTACGCCGGTGGACCAAGGGCTTTCGATTCTCGCCCCAGCCTCTGGCGAGGTCCAATGCATCGGTCAACTGCCAGCGTCCCGCCGTTGGTCGCCACTTGCATTTGTCCTGCCTCGGTATCCACAAGTGCGACCGATGGAGGAAGCAAATGCTCAAGGTACTGATTGGACTCTTTACCTCTTACCGAGATGGGGACGATGCACTGCGGGCGATGCAAGCACTCGGCCTGAGCCCGGAAAGCGGCCACCTTTACCAAGAAAGTAAGCGCGAGCCTCCCTCGCATTTAGATTCGGAAACTGCCGACCCGAATTTGCACTCAGAAGAGCGCGCGGAGTGTGCCGCACATGGTGAGTATCTGAACGTCTCGGGCGCAGCAAACCGATACAGCGCAGAATCGGACCATGTCCCACTCCCTACCGATGCAGCCAGCCCGGCAAGCGGAAGCGCAACCGCGCGCACGCTCTTGGTCATTGAAGACATAGGCGGTTTGCGACCCGCTACCGCTTGCGGGGTGTTGTACGACTATGGCGCGGTCGCGGTAAAGGACCCTTCGGGTCACTGGCGCTTCTCACCTCACCGAAATGTCTGCCGTAGCCAAGAGTAAGCAGGACTGCGGGCCGAGAGAGCGTGATCATGTATGCGCTGGGCTTGCGGCACTATCCATGCTCACCGCTTCGTTTCGCGGAGCAGGATATACGGTGCCGCATCGTGCCGGACCTCCAAGCAAGTTCGAGGGCGAAGTGCTACACATCCTTTTGCTGCAACTTTAGAAGGTAAATCCGTCGCTGTTTATTCTTGTACGTGGAGCGAACGAATGGCCAACTTGCTGCTGGTTGAGGACGATGACAATTTTCTTCGGGCACTGGAAACCATGCTCGTCCTTCAAGGACATCACGTACGAATGGCTGGAAGCGGAGCAGAGGCACTCCGTGACGCGTCGCTGTATGTTCCTGACATTATCGTAACCGACGTCGTGATGCCTGCGATGGATGGAATAAGACTGCTGCGTGCCTTGAAGGCAGCGCCGTTGCTTGCCGATATCCCCGTGATTCTGACGACCGGTATCAACGTACCCCGAGACCTGCCCGTGCAGGCTTTCCTGCGGAAGCCGTTCTCCGCAGCCGAGCTGGCGGAACTGATAAACAGGCTTTTGCCATAGCGTCTTCTGACTTCGGCAGCGGATTCAGTGTTGAATCCGGCAGCAATCAATCCGAGCGAGATAAATGTTGCACCGAAACACCCCGCTTCAGCGCAAGGACGCGATGAACGGAGAGACTTTATTGGACGACCGATTTGATAGACGGGAGCTGCTGTTGCATCTCGGGGACATGCTCGAAGCTTTGAGCTGTTTAGCCAAGACGGGTCATCAGAAGCGCTGGTGAGGGCAGCTTGCGACGGAACGGGATTCGTTGCAGGGCTTCGAGTTTCTCCAGGCGCTTTCTTCGAAGATGACAGTCGCCGAGTTCGGCGCACGCGTCGCGAGTGGCGTCTTCCTGTGGCCAAAAGAACTGCTCGATATGGAACTCAACCGGAATGCGCTGGCGTCAACCGTTCAGCAGACCTCTTTGACGGCAACCCAGATGGCTACGCGTACGTCGCTCACATCCAAAAGCGAGTGGCGTGGTTCGCGGAGGGGCTGATGCAGCAGGTCAGGCGGCTCCGTTCGTGCCCTTGCCTTACGTGCGCCGAGATACGCCCGGGGATAAGAAGGGTTGGCCTTGGCCCGGTGCAAGATACGCGTGCAGACGGACGTTCCGCTGCATTGCATGCATGGCACCGGCCCTGAGCGTCTCTGCTCGGATGGGGCCGGGCGTCTCGCGCCATGACGGCGCTGTCCGGCATGCCGTTCGAAACACCCGCCGCTCGTGCCATTGGTGGGGCGATGCTCTATTTTTGCGCTGCCGAAGTGAGCGCAAATCTACAGCGTGATACGTCGTTGATGCTCGTTGACTTCGCTAGGTGCGCCGCGTCACCATTACGGGCACGCCCCCGTCGTGCAAATGGCGTGCCCCGCTGTGCTTCCAAACTTTTGCCGCTCGACCTGAATCAGCCTCGATGCGCTTATAGCTTATAGCTTATAGCTTATAGCTTATAGCTTATAGCTTATAGCTTATAGCTTATAGCGCCATCGCTCGTCATAAAAGCGGGGAAGGTTTCAGAGTGTGCGCGCGCGACCTCGGCTGAATAGTCGCAGAACAGCAAGCAGAATAACCGCGCCAAGGAGCGCCATTAATAGCGAGCCGATTATCCCGCCTCCAAGGTGCAGGCCGAGCGCTCCGCCAAGCCAACCTCCTATGAAGGCGCCAACGATTCCGACGATGATGTCCACGACGATGCCGAAGCCGCCGCCATCGACGATGCGACCGGCCAACGCGCCAGCGATGCCGCCAATAATCAGCCAGAAAATTATTCCATGCGAGACCGGGTCCATATATTCACTCCTAAAGGGCTAATTCCGCATTAGCGGGCAGCAAGCATACCGATGATGAGTCCGCCGACGAACACCATCGCGACCGCCTTCCACGGGCTGTCACGAACGTAGTCGTCGGTCGAGTCAGAGACGACGTGGTACTTTGTTTTAACCACCTCCTGTGCGCAAGCAATCTTGTCCTTCAGTTGGGAAAGCGCCCCAGCACCGTCGGCTTGTTCTCCGTCTGTGCTGTTGGACTTCGCTGCAGCGTCCTTGTCTTGGTGAGATGAACCGGCGGAACTGGACGCCCCAGAGGCCGGCACAGACGACGCTGGCGAGAGGCCAACTGTTGGGGTGGCTGGTAGTAGCGTCTCGGCCATTTGAACCTCCATCCTTTGGTTGAATGTCCAACGGCCAGCAAGTGGCGTGCCGCGCAGAGAAGGCTGAATGCGGCCGAAGGAATCGCTATCGGCGGCGCACGAGACAGGTCGGCCTCGTCGGCCCGCGACGTTTGCCAGTGAATGTTTCGGAGATTGATGCGAGACAGGTGAACAGTCCAGCTTATGAAGGCCGATTCGCCGTCCAGCGCCCCGTCCCGAGCACAACCCCACCAAACGCGTCACGCGTGTGTTGAGTCCATGCATTCCCACTAATTCGGCTCGGGGGCACGTTACCCCTGGAGTGTCGGAAGTTCCCCATCAAATACCGTCCGAGGCGAATGTGCGTCGCGTTGATGCACACGACTCGTATGTTGAGGTCGCGCGCTGATGAAATCGGGAATCTATAAGCGATACCGTATCTTCGGTCACGCCATACTTCAGCAAGAGGACACTCTTTCGCCTGAGCGATATGCAGGCAGCGGGACCCTCACCCGTGACACCACCCGGGTGCATGGTATCGTGGATTTCGCTCACCGAGCGCACCCGTAGCAGCAGAAAGAAATCACAGGTAACGCACACACTGCGACCTGAGCTCATCGGATTGCCATTAGGCCCACCACCTTAACGGACACTATCCGTGTCAGTGGTCGTGCCTCTCGTCGCCGTCTCCGTGGTCACGGTGCCAGTCACCTCGCGGGGCGCCGCCGTCGTGGTCATGGCGCCAGTCGTCGCGAGGCCCATCGTAGTGGGTCCGAGCAAGCGGCCGAACGGTGGTCGAATCATCGTTGACGCGGAGGAAGTCAAAACGAAGGCCGACAAGGGCGGAACTCTTAACGT
>Ga0302220_10000127_pt1 | contig 69065 bp, 59 predicted proteins | sample II_Palsa_E1_3_FD_194572 | JGI IMG/M metagenome (GOLD analysis project Ga0302220, IMG submission 194572) | Peat permafrost microbial communities from Stordalen Mire near Abisko, Sweden - II_Palsa_E1_3 | ecosystem: Environmental > Terrestrial > Soil > Palsa > Peat permafrost | place: Sweden...
ATGCGCGCATTCTGCTGCAACTGGTTCAGGATGCCGATGTCGATACGGTCCAGGCGTTTAGGCGATGTGGTCATAGCTCGAATATTCTGGAGAAATGGGCGTACACGGAATAAATACACTATCCCGGAGCCTGATTAAAAGCAAATCAGTGGCACATTCTGCGGCGCAATAGTTAAGCTTGTATTGAAAGCCAACGCTATTTCCCCATTCAATGCGGAGCCGTGCCATGACCGATTTATCCAGCGGAAGCGAACAGATCCTGTCGATATCCCGAGGTCGCGAAGACAGCGATCCCGAGGAAACCGCCGAATGGCTGGAGGCGCTGGATGCAGTCACGGAACACGTCGGCCGCGACCGTGCGCAATACCTTTATGACCGCCTCGCCGAGCATGCGCTGTCGCTGGGTATCGAGTCGTCACGGGCGCGTGTCACGCCTTATATCAACACCATTCCTGTTGCAGAGCAGCCGCGTTATCCGGGCAATCTGGAGATCGAGGAAAAGCTCGCTGCTGCGTTGCGCTGGAACGCGCTTGCGATGGTCGTGCGCGCTAACAAGGCTTATGGCGAACTCGGCGGCCATATTGCGAGCTATGCGTCTGCGGCCGATCTCTTCGAAGTGGGTTTCAACCATTTCTTCCGCGCTGCAGCGCCGGACGCGGGTGAAGGCACGGGCGGCGATCTTGTGTATTTCCAGCCGCATTCATCGCCGGGCGTTTATGCCCGCGCATTCCTCGAAGGCTTTCTTAGCGAAGAGCATTTGCAGCACTACCGGCAGGAGATCGTGGGACCCGGGCTGTGTTCGTATCCGCATCCGTGGCTCATGCCGGATTTCTGGCAGTTCCCCACGGGCTCGATGGGCATCGGTCCGATCAATTCGATCTATCAAGCGCGCTTCATGCGCTACCTGCAAAACCGCGGCCTGGCGAAAACGCAGGACCGCAAGGTGTGGGGCTTCTTCGGCGATGGCGAGATGGACGAGCCGGAATCGATCGGCGCATTGTCGCTGGCTGCGCGCGAACAACTCGACAACCTGGTGTTCGTCATCAATTGCAACCTGCAGCGGCTCGATGGTCCGGTGCGCAGCAACGGCCGCATTATCGACGAGCTCGAAGCGCAGTTCATTGGCGCGGGCTGGAACGTGATCAAAGTCTTGTGGGGCTCCGACTGGGACGCGCTCTTTGCACGCGACCAGACGAACGCGTTGCTGCGCGCGTTCGCGCATACCGTCGATGGCCAGTTCCAGACCTTCTCGGCAAACGATGGCGGATATAACCGCGAGCGTTTCTTCGGCCAGAATCCCGAGCTCGCCGCATTGGCTTCGCATCTCAGCGACGAGGATATCGACGGCTTGCGCCGCGGCGGCCACGACGTCCGCAAACTCCATGCGGCCTATGCGAAAGCGCTGAGTCACCGAGGTCAGCCGACGGTGATTCTCGCCAAGACGATGAAGGGCTTCGGCATGGGGACGTCGGGCCAAGGCAGGATGACCACGCACCAGCAAAAGAAGCTTGGCTTCGACGACCTCAAGGCGTTTCGCGATCGCTTTCGCCTGCCGTTGTCGGACGCTGATGTCGAGGCGGTCAAGTTCTATAAACCTGCGGAAGACAGTCCGGAGATGCAGTACCTGCACGCACGACGCGCAGGCCTTGGAGGCTATCTGCCCAGAAGGCGGAGAGCGGCGTCGAAGGGGCTGATCGTTCCTTCGATTACTACCTGGGGCCAGTTTGCAATCGACGCGGCAGGCAAGGAGATGTCGACCACCATGGCGATCGTGCGCATGTTCGGTACGCTGATGAAGGACGCAACGCTTGGTCCCCGCGTGGTGCCCGTGGTTGCCGACGAGGCGCGCACGTTCGGCATGGCGAACATGTTCCGGCAAGTCGGTATCTATTCGCCGCTGGGCCAGTTATACGAGCCGGAGGATCTTGGATCCATGCTGTATTACCGCGAGGACACCAAGGGACAGATTCTCGAAGAGGGCATTTCGGAAGCGGGCGCGATGTCGTCATGGATCGCCGCGGCGACGTCGTACAGCGTGCACGACCTGCCCATGCTGCCGTTCTACATCTATTACTCGATGTTCGGCTTCCAGCGCATCGGCGACATCATCTGGGCGGCGGCGGATCAGCGCGCACGCGGCTTCCTGATCGGCGCGACCGCGGGCAAGACCACGCTCGGCGGCGAAGGGCTGCAGCATCAGGATGGCAGCAGCCATCTGGTGGCATCGACGATACCGAACTGCCGTGCATACGATCCCGCGTTTGCTTATGAAGTCGCGGCTATCGTCGATGAAGGCATGCGCGAGATGGTCGAGCGCCAACGCGACGTGTTCTATTACATCACGGTGATGAACGAGAACTACGCGCAGCCGTCGGTGCCCGGCGGCGATCTCAAGACGCTGCGTGAAGGCATTCTCAAAGGCATGTATCCGCTCGCGACGACACCGAACGCTACGGCGCAGGTGCAGTTGCTTGGCGCCGGCGCGATTCTCGGTGAGGTCATCGCGGCGCAGAAAATGTTGCACGACGATTGGGGCATCGAGGCAGCGGTATGGAGCGTGACGAGCTTTACCGAATTGCAGCGCGACGGCATGGCGTCTGAACGGCTAGCGCGTCTTGGTGAGACGGCGCCGGCGTCGTATGTGAGCACCGTGTTGTCTGCATCGCGCGGCCCGGTGATCGCAGCAACGGACTACGTTCGCGCCGTGCCCGAACTGATCCGCGCTTACGTGCCGTGTCGCTATGTGACGCTCGGCACCGACGGATTCGGTCGCAGCGACACCCGTCAGGCACTGCGCGAGTTCTTCGAGGTGGATCGTGCGTCCATCGTGATTGCAGCGCTGAAAGCACTGGCCGACGACGGTGAGATCGATATCGCCATCGTGCGGAAAGCGTCGCAGCAGTATGGGAAGGTGGTGTCCGCGTTGGGCGCTCCCTGGCAGCGATAATGCGAAAATTGTATCGGCAACCTAATCAGTTGCCGTCTTAGCGCAAGCAACCGGCGAGAACGCGAGCTTCCCATTGGGAGCGTGCGCGGAACCCTCATGGTTCCCTTTTTAAGCGGATCCGACGGGCGCACATGTCAAAGCAAATTCACTATAGGTGACACTGTTTTAGCCACTTTTTTTTAGCACGGACCTTCGGCATTTGTGCGAGACATCCGCGCTCTTTAAAGAAAATTCCAAAGGTAAAGGCGACTAAGGATATTGTGATGAAAAATAGAGACATCATCGTTATTGCCGCCTCGATCGGCGGTTTTGCGGCGCTTAAAAAGCTAGTTTCCGCATGGCCTTCGGATCTGTCGGCTTCCGTCTTTATCGTCTTGCATATTGACGCACAGCCAAGCAACCTTCTTCAGCTGCTGCAGAAAGAGTGCAACCTTCTGGTGAGGCAGGCTGAGCACCAAGACGATATCCAGCAATCTGTCATTTATATTGCTCCCGCGGATCGTCACCTGCTGATTCAAGAGGGAAAGATTATCCTTTCAGTTGCACCAAAAGAAAACTCAGCGCGTCCCTCCGCCGATGCCTTGTTTCGCTCGGCTGCCATCGGCTACGGTTCCCGCGTGATCGGTATCGTTTTGACAGGTGATCTCGACGATGGCGCTGCGGGATTGCAATTGATACATGCCTGTGGGGGGATCGCAGTCGTACAAGAACCAGCTGAATGCCCAGCGCCGGGTATGCCTCGCAATGCTATACGCGCAGTTAAAACTGCTGTCGTCGCACCAATAGCAATACTTGGTTGGAGCATTCTACAAATGGTGGAGACGCCAGCAACGGCAGATTTCCTAAACAATGAGGGAGTACATTCGGCGGCCAATATTGAGGCACACATTGCACTAACAGGTAGTTCGAACCCGGCTGAATTCCGTTCCATCGGCAAGCCTAGCGATCTAACCTGCCCGGACTGCGGCAGCGTAATGTGGACGATAGGCGCCAGTGCCCCGCTACGTTACCGTTGCAACACAGGTCATGCATTTTCCGGTGTCTCGCTAGCAGACGCTCAATGCCGGCAGTCCGAAGATGCATTGTGGTCTATAGTGCGCGGTTTTCAGGAACGTGCTTCATTATCAAATGAGCTATTAGCGACCGCCGAGTTTGACCAAACGGCAGAGCTAACAGCGCGAATCCAGCGACTCAAAGCGGCGCAGAAAACTGTCCTGGATCTCTTAAGGAATACCTAAACGCAGTGTAGGCAGGCTTGCGAAATTTTGCGAGCGCCACTGTCAAGCCAGGAAGGTTCGGCCATCTGAAATCGTCGTCGATCAATTGGCGAGCCGAGTGTCAAGTTTTCCCTCGTGAATCCACTCGCGTAGGTGAGCATTGTGAAATGCCGATAATCGGCGCCCCTTGATAGAAAGCTTGTTCACTACGATAAGTGCTTCAGGTCTCAGAAGTTCCGTCTCAGTCCCAAAAGGGCAAGTGCCCATCCATCCAATCATAGTGACCAGGGGCAGTCCACCCCCATGGAGTTTTACCCGCTAGCGTCTCGACGTTTTTGACCTGCGTTCCGCGAATCGCCGGACGCTCGGAGCTCTCGTCAGAAGCAACGTTACATGTATCGTCGTTGTTTTCTGACTCTGGAATATTTGGGCGTTTGGAGAATTTTTGCTTGGACATGGAGAAATAGCGAGCAGATATCATTTACGGTGGCGAGCGATGATCCTTCATCGACCATCCAAGCTTGCCGGCAGGCGCACACGCACAGCACCCACGGCGTGTAACGAAACTTCTCATAGGTAACGGATGGAAGTATTTCAATGCATGCGTCCAAGCCAAAAATAATGGAGCTAAGTGCCGGGCATGGGCTTGTTGCGTACAGTATTCATACAGTCCGAAAATGGATAAGGGCGATCGGGATAATTGCTGGGTACCACAACGTACCGCGATCAATTACCTCCGACCCGGGGCAGAGCTTTGGGAAGGGCACGGGCGGTGGATATTCGAGCCCGTGAGTTCTCCCGCGGACGAGTAACCTTGTCCGCGTATACTGGCTAGCGAAGGCCAATCACGACTACCTCGTCCTCAGCGCGCTGGAGATATCCCTCTTGGCTTCGCTCTCTGCCTGATGGCGTAATTGAGCGTGAACGCGATTCGCTTATATCCTCGGACCGCGCAATACGCCTATACGCGTTCAGCGCACACCGCAATCCCCGCCAGTCGTTCCGCCCATTTTCACTCAATGCTGACGAGCTGAAGCGGAAGACTCGGCACCAACGACTTGCCCCTTGATTAGTTGCTCCTCGGTATCGTCGTAAAGGCTGGCGATAATTTTCTCGTAGCGTTCCATCAAAGGCTTTCGGCGTTTCTTGCGCGTCGCAGTCATCACTCCGTTTTCTGGGGTGAGTTCTTCGGGAAAGATCTTGAAAGCTTTTATCTGCTCGGCGCGAGCCAGCCTGGAATTCGCCTTCGTTACTTCCCCTTGGATCAAACTGATTACGTCCTCGGACGCCGCTAAGTCAGCGTAGCTTGCTATTGATGCGTCGCGCGTTTTGGCCCAGTCCATGGTGAGCGTCGGATCGACTTCGATCAGAGCGGTGAGGTATTTTCGACCCTCGCCGATGACCAGGGCCTCGGTGATGTACGGACTCTGACGGAGCTCATTTTCAATCTGGACGGGACTGATAGTTTTACCGCCGGCGGTGTTAATGAGTTCCTTCTTCCGGTCAATCAGCTTAAACGAACCATCCGCCCCAACCTCCACGATGTCTCCGGTATGCAGCCAGCCATCCTGTAAGGCAGATCTGGTTTCCACCTCTTTATTCCAGTACCCAATAAACAATCCCGGTCCTTTGACGATCATTTCCCCATCCGAAAGAACACGTGTCTCCCAAGCAGGGTCCTTTAACGGAATGCCGGAATTTCCCGGCTTTGACCAATCAGCAAGCTGAGCCAGATTTCCACCGACCATTTCAGTCTGGCCGTAGGTCTCTCTTAGATTGAGACCCCAGAGCTGCCACAGCGTCACAACCTCATGCGGCATTGGTGCCGACGCAGTATAGGGATACTTAAGATCGTCAAACCCAATTTTGGTCAACAGCGGCTTAAATACAAACTGCTGACACGCAGAGTACAGTTGCTCTTTGAAGGGGTCAGTCTGCCCCCCTCCCAACCGGTCAGCAAGGACCTCACTGGCAATCTTTAGTGCCAGATGATAGTTGGCTTGATCGGCAGCAGAGCTGCTATTGACGTAATTGATGATTTGCGTCGCAAATTTTTGATAAAAGCGCGGCGGTGCCATGTAGCACGTCGGCTTAACTTCCCGGATACATTGCGCGAATGCCGCAGATACATCAACGAAATAAGGAACTGTCTTCGTGATCAACGGAAGCGCCATCGCCTGGACGCGCGCTACCGTATGCGAAAGCGGCAGATGTATGACCACTCGCTGCGGCTCGGTCAGTATTGCCGGGCAGAAGGTTGGCCACGTGAATGCGCCCCCCAACATGGACAAGTGCGTAAGCACCGCACCCTTCGGTGACCCGGTGGTTCCTGAGGTGTAACCTAAGCTCACTATATCCGTTGATTTTGCAGTCTCAGACTCCTCGAGGAGATAAGCAATTTCATCGCCTGCAAAAGGTAATGCGAACTCCGCGAGCGACATCACGTTCTCGGCACTTTCGCCTGCCGATCGTCGCCAGGCCGGGTCCAACACGACAATCTTGACAAGGCGACGGGACTGATCGGCCGCCTCGATTACTCGAAGCTGGTCAACATTACCAGCAAAAGCCAGTCGCACCCCTGCATCTTCCAGGTAGTAGCGAACTTCTTCTACAGATGACGTGAAATAAATGCCCACGGTGACGGCACCCGAGCAAATTGTCGCCATATCGGCGATAAGCCACTCCTGCGATATGTCGCCCATAATGGCGATCCGCTCACCCCTTGCTATGCCCGCTCTCTGAAACGCAGTGGAAACCGAACAAACCGCGTTTGCATAATTTTTCCAAGTCGTCGGTGTCCACGTCCCCTCTCTCTTCTGAAAAAAAGCGTTCGTTTCTCCCTGACTCCTTAGCCGCGCCATAAACAGCTCTGGAATGGTAGTCGTGGAAAACTGACTTCCAGAAGTCCATGCAGCAGTGGTCATTTGTGATGGTCTCCGAAACGCTTGCGCTTCTCCGCAAACGAGGCGACCGCTTCCTTACGTTCAGGTGAATTATAGGTAATCGTTTCGAGGGCGATCGACGTATCAAGGACCAGATGCACATACTGCTTGACGATCTTGTTCACGCTATATTTTGTCCAGACAATCGCATCGCGAGGACCGCTCGCAAGAAGCTCAGCATAGTCGATGGCCGCCTCGAGGAGCTTGTCGCCCTCGACAACTTTGTTAATCATGCCCATCGAGAGTGCCTCATCCGCGCTCACAAAGTCACCCGTCATTAGATAATGCTTCGCGCGAACCGGCCCGAGAAGAAGTGGCCAAATAACGGCACCGCCGTCACCCGCGACAACGCCAGCATTCACATGAGTGTCGGCGAACCGCGCCGTCGGGCTGGCGTAGATCATGTCGCATAGCAAAGCAAGCGTGGCGCCCAAGCCTACGGCCACACCGTTGACAGCCGCAATGATCGGTACTTCCACCTCAAGCATGTTCCGAATGAGGTGGCGCCCGCCTCGCGTGGGCGAAGGAACCACATCAGTATCGTCGGCCTTCTGATCACCGCCAGAACAAAAGCCGCGCCCAGCGCCGGTCAGAACGATCGCTTTGACCGAACTGTCCCTGTCCAAATCGCCAAATACATGTTCGAGCTCACTGTGCATGTCCCAATTGATAGCGTTCAGGATCTCGGGGCGATTCATCGTGACGATTGCAACACCGGAAGGACGATGTTCAACATTCAAATACTGATAGTGGGAAGAGGTGTCCATTTGCGAATTATCCTTGTGTCTGTTGGGGGCGCATAGCGCGGATCTTGTCGAGAACCACTTCCAATGGCCGGACGATGTTATTGCGATCGCTAAAGTGGGGAATGACATACCGGCCAACCATCTCGATTGCCGACATGATTTTTTCGTGAGGCACCGAATCCATATGAAGCAGCACTTCATCGATCCCAAGTTTCTCGTACTGTTCCAACTGACGGATGACGGTATCGGGGCTTCCGCAGACAGTCGTGGCGGATTCGTTCAGGAGGTAGTCCCAATCTTCGCCTGCACGTTTCATCGATGGCACGCTATCGGCCATATAGGCATAATCGCCAGCTAGCTTCGCAAGTCGCGGGTACGCATCGGTCGAGATACGAGCGTAGTGCATCAGGGGTTCAGCGAAGTCGTCTTTGGCTTCCTGGTCGGTTTTGCCGATCCCGATGAACAGCGGCATACCGGCGCGCGGCTTATGCAAGGGTCCCGTCTCGTCGCGCTTCCAATTCTTCCAGTATGTATCGAGCAGCCCCTTTTGCTTTTCCCAACCCTGGTAAATGGCGTGACTCATCACAGCCAGACCCTCTGAGCCCGCCCAAGCATGGCTGTTCTCGCTCGTTGCCGCGACACCCAACACCGGATAGGGTTTCTGCAATGGCTTCGGTACAAGCGACCTAGGAGGCACTTGATAATACTTCCCCTCGAAGGTGAACACATCTTCGCGCATCGCTTTGCGAAGCAGGGCCATTCCCTCTTCCATTTGCGGCAGCGTTTCATCGGGCGACACGTTAAACGCACGCATCGCGATTGTGGTGTTCGCTCTGCCACAATACATCTCCATACGTCCGTTCGAAAGAATGTCGGTAACAGCTAACCGCTCAGCAGTACGAAGCGCATGATTGATGGCTTTGGGCATCAACGCCACGGCAGGACGCAGCTTAATTCGCGAGGTGACGGCCGCGAGATAGCCAAAGACCACTTCCGGGGCAGAGCTCGAAATACCACCCAACGCAAAGTGTTGTTCCGACAGGGCGACAAAATCGAACCCCATCTGCTCCGCCAGCAGGGTCTCACGAACCAATTCGTGCAACCTGTTGGAATAGCTGTGGCCGACCTGCGTCTCCTGCTCCGACCAAAAACCAATTTTCAATGCCATTTGATATTCCTTACTCGGTAGTCAAAGTTGTGGATTGATATTGCCGTATATTTGGCAGAATTTTTTATTCTTTATCGCCATAAATTTGCATCTAACAGCAGACAATGCGGTAAAGCGCTCCTTTGAACTGCAATCCGCTTTCATTGAGTCCGAAGATCTCCCTCGGCGCTCCCGCGAATGTCTATTGCCGTGCTTAGCAAGCCGAGCCATTCATACTTCCCAAACGGTCGGCTGTCCTGCTCAGCGCAAACATAAAAAGAGGTGTCCGTATGGACAAGTCCTATTGATCTTCCACTTGCCCGATAGACATCTGTTTGGTCAATCACTAACCGTTTGCCAGGGACGCTTCGGCGGCAAATGTCGAGGCGAGGAGCTTGGCGGTGCCGCGCAGACAACTCTCTCCTATCTCACGCGTCGATCCCCGTGCATCGCCCAGAACGCCGTTCGGCGTGATCGAGGCGATCCCGTTTTTCCACATCATGTTCAATTGCTCGGTCGTCATCAGACCAACATGTCCTGCCACCAGCTTTTCATGCCGAACACTATCCGGACGAAGATGAATCATGAGTGACGTCTCAGCGATATCGGCGTGCCCACCAACGGACTCAGGGTCGCCTCCAGCACGTTCAACCGCAGATCGCCACTCGAGAAGCCACGCCTGAGGGTCCGTATATGCGAAGACCTGAGTGGACGCTCCGAGCGCCTCACGGACACGCGGAAGCATCGCGCGAAGGGCATTGAAGTTTCCCACGTGGGCTGAAAAGAGATAAATACGCTTGAACCCATGCTTCGCGAGACTCACACAATAATCATGGCAGATTGCCGTGAAAGTCTCCTCTTGCAATGAGATAGTGCCGGGAAAGGCCAGATGATGTTTCGAGCAGCCCACTTGTATAGTCGGCGCAATCAAAGTACGGCCTAACAACGCAGCGACCTCGACTGCTAGAGCATCCGCATGATCAGCATCCATACTTAGAGGCAGATGAGGTCCATGCTGCTCAATCGCCCCACAAGGAATAATGACGCTATCAAAGCCGTTGGCCAAGGCACTGGACACGTCCTCGAACGTCATATCGGCGAGATGTCTCGCCGCCGCTTGCTCAAGATTATTCACGATTTGCCCCCTCTTGTTTCGAGTCGTACAGTAGGATCTAGTGTCATGAGTTGAAAATGCATTACATTATTTAGCTCTTTGTTTGTCATTCGCAGAGTCGGACCTGCTCGAACGACAACACGATAAGCAACCCCCTTTCGGGGTTTTCGCGCAAGCATGCTTCAGCGGCTTCCGCAGGCAACAGTAAGGCGCGGAAGTAGCCTTGAAGACGCTTTACGGTCGCGGCGTCGGGGTGGTAGACGATCTGAAAAACTCCCTTGCAGTGGCTGTGTCGTACCAAGCACATATCACTCGTTCAGATCTCGCTCGTATTCACGCGGGAGTTGGTTTGATTCGCCAAACACAGTGAACCCCATCTCGGTTGTCGACGCTACCAGCGCTCGGTCACATGCGCAGATATCCTAAACGCGCCCTACATCAATAAACACCCATCGACGGGCGTTCGGCGTCAGGCGGGAACACATCCCAGGTACCGTCGCCTTGACGGAATAAATAGATTGCAAACGTGTCTGCCGATTGCAATGCCTCGACGCGCACATAGCGCCCCTGATTCGAGCGTGCGCCACTTCCTCGTGTAACCCGAACCGGCACTGAAGGAACCATCAAAAGCCATTTTTCCACCATGAATCGCAAAGACCTCTCAGCCGTTTCCATTTGCTTCTCCTTCAAACTCGGCTCTGCTTAAGGGTCAGCCGACGTCCCCTTTTCCACTTTGCAGGTAATACCGAAGGAGTCCTATCCCTTCGCACAATCCGTAAAGAGTTATCGCGACAACGCGTCCATGGTTGCTAGGGCGTAGAGTTTGTATGCGAATTTATAACGCATGACACTGGAATCGGCAGAGATCGATTCGCCGAGATATCCACTGAGGGTCATGATCAACTGCACCGTGCTCATCATCCGTCAATCAGCGCGGCTCGGTGCGGGTTGAGTCATCGCCGGACACGGATGCCCAGATAGGAATGGGTTAAAATAAGAGATCTTTATTAAATTCGTATTCCTAATAGTCGTATACCCGATCGATTTCATGCTGCTTCACGAGGTTCAGCCCATAGCCTTCCAGGCCGATTATTGTCCGCTCATGATTAGAAAGAAGAATCATGTCCTTCACGCCAAGATCGACAAGGATTTGGGCACCAACCCCGTAATCACGCAGGGCCGACTCCATCGGTTGCGGGTGCATTATGAAACGTACACGCTCTGAAACTGCGGTCGGACGTGATTCGCGGATGAGGACGACAACACCGCGGTTTGCTGCTGCCAGCATACGGGCCGCACCGCGTAAGGACGCAAGGTGGTGACCACCCATAATGTCGCTCATGGTATCCACTGCATGCATGCGTACCAGGACAGGATCGCCTCCTCCCAAGTCACCGATGATGAAAGCAACATGCTCCACCTGATCTACTAAATTTCGATATACGACGATCCGCCAATGAGTTCCGTTCGGCTCAGTAAACTCGCCATGTTCTACGACCTCCAGGAGCTTTTCAGTGCGGCGGCGGTATGAGATGAGGTCGGCGATGGTCCCCACTTTCAGACCGTGCTGCTGCGCAAAAGCGACCAGATCCGGCAGCCTGGCCATGCTGCCATCTTCGTTCATGATTTCGCAGATCATGCCGGCTGGGGCAAGCCCAGCCAAGCGGGAGATATCCACAGCGGCTTCTGTATGCCCCGCCCGCACAAGGGTACCGCCGTCGCGAGCCATCAGCGGAAAGACATGGCCCGGAGAGACAATATCGCCGCGGCCCATTTGCGGGTCGACGGCTACTGAAATTGTACGGGAGCGGTCAGCAGCTGAAATGCCTGTGCTCACACCCTCACGGGCCTCGATCGAGACAGTGAAGGCCGTCTCTAGCCGTGAGCCGTTAAACTGATTCATCAAGGGGAGGCCCAGTGATTCACAGCGGGATCGTGTCATCGCTAAGCAGATCAATCCACGCGCATGCTTGGCCATGAAGTTAACCGCGTCTGGCGTTGCGAACTGCGCGGGAATGATAAGGTCGCCTTCGTTCTCGCGATCTTCGTCGTCCACTAGAATGAACATGCGACCTGCTCGAGCTTCCTCGATGATATCTGAGGTGCTCGAGATGCAATCGTGCAGTTCTTCGCGCTTTATGGTCGATGCCACCTTGCTCATTTGCAAACTCCTGAATGACCTCTGTGCGCTCGGCGCGGTGTGCGCGCTTGCTGCTTTGACCCGGCGCAAGACCGCTTCTATCTCCGCTTCAACATCGGCCATTTTGGCCATACCATCCACGCTAAAGAGCCGCCCCTTCGCTCTGTAGTAAGGGATAATCGGAGCCGTCTGGGCGTTGTAGGCGCTGAGACGGGCGTGGACGGTCTCGGCGTTATCATCCGGCCGGCGGATAAACTCAGTATTCCTGCATTTGTCACATATAGCGGGTATTGTCGGCCGCTTAAAGAGGTCGTGGTAGCCTTCCCCGCAACTGGCACACGTGGATCGGCCCGAGATTCGCTCAACCAATGCCGCGGCGTCGACCGCGAGCTCAATGACCGCATCCAATTCGATTTCCTGGTCTTGCAACATCTTGTCCAGCGCGCTAGCTTGCGGCGTGGTACGCGGAAATCCATCCAGGATGAAGCCCTCCGCACAATCCGGTCGCTTGATGCGGCTGGCAATCATGCGAATGAGAATGTCGTCCGAGACCAACTTTCCAGCATCCATCACGCTCTTTGCTTCGAGGCCGATGACCGTGCCCGCCTTAACCTCGGCGCGGAGCATGTCACCGGTCGAGATTTGAGCCACTCCGTAACGCGCCTCCAGCAGTTGGGATTGAGTGCCCTTACCCGCACCCGGAGGCCCCAGCAAAATCAGCTTCACTTTTTGTCCCCTTTTTCACGGACGGTGCCGTGCCGCCTTAATTCAGGCCCAACGGATTCATCGATAAATTCGCATGCCTTACTGATAAATTGTCGACGCCGATTCACCAATACAACTAATACTCTCTCGGCATTCCTTGAATCTGCATGGGCCGTGATGTGTCGATCGGAAGAGCAGTCTTGTTTGCAAGCCGTTTCAGAACAACATTCGACCGGATGCTGGCCACACCTGGAAGAGACGTCAGTTTGTTCGTAATGATGTATTCGAGCTCAGCAAGATCTCTTGCCACCACCCGCAAAAGATAGTCGATCGGACCAGTCATCATGTAGCAGTCCATTACCTCGGTCAGGCCTCTTATGGTGTCGGCGAAGCGCTCTCGGGCATGCATCCCCTGGCGCTCAAGACTAATTTCGACGATTGCCGTGACAACAAGGCCCAAGAGAGACGCGTCCAGGACGGCAACTCGCCGGCTGATAACACCTTGACGTTCCAGGTTCTTGACTCTCACCAGACAAGGAGAAGCGGACAACTTAACCCGAGCGGCCAACTCGAGGTTTGTCAAACTGGCGTCCTCCTGAAGCTCATTCAAGATATTCAGATCAATCCTATCCAGCGTAAGGTCATTTCTCTCTATCGCGACGTTCATGGCCCCGGCCTCCTCACTGATGGGATAGGTGTCGTGGAGTCGTATCGTTAGCTATCGATCGAGACATCGAAGTTCGCTTTCAATACGTGTCCGGAAAACATGTGTCCGAACGGCAGCACCTGATGAAGCAGCTTATAACAGTGGCGGCACGGTCGATTCCGATAAAGAGCCGAGTTATCACCAAAAACAGCCAATCTCGAAAATTGTCAAATTAGCAGCACAGTCCGTTCAAGATGCACGGCCTCCCGCTTGGCTGCTCCAGCCCGCGTAAGCGGAACCAGCGATTCGCCGTGCTCATCTGAAGGGTCCCGTATGAGGTATGGGTGGGTGTGTGAGGTATGAGGTGCGGTGAATGTATGTAGTCTTCAGGCACTATCATCTAGCCTGGCAAATCCGGTCGGCTAAATGTTCTCTTACAGCGAGTTCCGGCGGCTCTGCACGAACGGCGTTAGAGATGCATCGAGGCCGTCATTCGGTCGGAACTGCAAGCAGGGGACAAAATCGGCGCCGCGACTGGGGAGCCGCGGTGACGAAATGCCAAGTGACGGACCCGCTAAATATCCCCCGAATTCATCAGCATCTCGGTCAGTCCAGCGCCGGCACGCACCATCGGCCACACGTTCTCCGACGGATCCGTCACAAAGTCCAAAAATACCGTCCGACTTTTCAAGGCCATTGCTTCACGCAATGCCGGTTCGACCTCCTCCGGTCGCTCAATACGATAGCCGATATGTCCATATGCACGGGCCAGAGCTACGAAATCCGGTAATGCATCCATGTAGGAACTTGAATACCGATCCCCATAGTGGACGTGCTGCAACTGCCGGACCATACCTAGAGCTCCGTTATTCAATGAAACAATCTTCACACCGAGGCCGTACTGCTTGCACGTTGAAAGTTCCTGAATGCACATCTGAATTGATCCATCACCCGTGATGGTCACTACATCCTCATGCGGAAAAGCTCGCTTTACCCCCATCGCGTACGGGAGCCCAACACCCATCGTTCCAAGCCCCCCCGAGTTGATCCAACGACGAGGCTTATCAAACGCATAGAATTGCGCAGCCCACATCTGATGCTGACCGACATCCGAGCATATAAACGCGTCGCCACCCGTAACCTCCCAAAGCTTTTGTATCACAAACTGTGGCTTGATAACCCGACGGTCATCCTCGAAATGCAGACACCGCTTTGCCCGCCACGTGCTGATGTCATTCCACCATGCGTCTCGCCCGGATCGACTGATGGGTCCTTCACTCAAAAGAGAGATGAGCATTCGGAGTACAGATTTGACGTCGCCGACGATAGGCACATCGACACTGACACGCTTGTCGATAGTTGCGGGATCAACATCAACCTGGATTATCGTCCGCTCCGCTGCAAGGAAATCAGCTGTATTGCCGATCACGCGATCATCGAATCGTGCGCCCAACGCAAACAGCACGTCGCTATGTTGCATTGCCATGTTAGCTTCGTACGTACCGTGCATGCCCGGCATGCCGAGACACCGCGTGTCTGTCCCTGGAAATGCCCCCAATCCCATCAGTGTATTTGTAACGGGGGCATCAAGTGCGTTCGCGAGCTTGCAGATCTCATCACTGGCGCCTGAGGAAATTGCTCCGCCGCCTACAAAGATGCAGGGACGACGGGCTCCTCGCAACGCCTCTACCGCACGGCGGATTTGTCCGATATGACCATCCGAACGGGGCCTATATGATCGCAATGCCACCGTTTCGGGATACGCAAATACGGCTTGCGCCAGCAGAATATCCTTGGGAATATCGACGACGACAGGACCAGGGCGACCCGTGCTGGCAATATGGAACGCCTTCTTCATGGTTGTAGCGATTTGCTCGACATCCAAGACGAGAAAGTTATGCTTTACGATCGACCTTGTGATACCAATTGCGTCGCACTCTTGGAAAGCGTCTTTACCCATCGCGTCGGTCGGAACATTTCCCGAAATAATCACCACCGGTACCGAGTCAAAGTAGGCGGTTGCAATTCCCGTAACGGCGTTTGTCACGCCCGGGCCCGACGTCACCAACGCCACACCAACTCTCCCCGTAGCCCGCGCGTAGCCGTCAGCGGCGTGCACGGCCGCCTGCTCATGACGCACCAGCATATGGTCGACCGCTCCACACGTCAGCAACGCGTCATAGACAGGCAGTACTGCGCCTCCCGGGTATCCCCATACCGTGTCGACGCCTTCCTTCTGTAGCGCCGAGACGACGATCTGGGCGCCAGACATTTTGCCTGGCAACTGGGAATGAACAGGGCTGGTTAACGCGATTTTTTCGATCTCAGGCATTGCGATTTTCACTACTCCTCCATACAAAAAACTTTGCTGCTATCTTCTCGACGCTTTCCGTTCTCTAAGTATCAAATCTTCTTAGGTGGTGGGAGATCGGTGCAAACGCCTTCGTACAATTCGGCAGCCATCCCGATCGATTCTCCGAGCGTCGGATGAGGATGAATCGTCTTGCCGATATCCGTTGCGTTCGCGCCCATCTCAATCGCGAGACAGACTTCGCTGATTAGATCGCCTGCATTCAGACCGACTATCCCACCGCCGATCACTCGATGGGTTTTCTCATCGAACAGCAGCTTGGTAAAGCCTTCGTCGCGGCCATTGGCGATCGCACGGCCTGACGCGGCCCACGGAAACGCCGCTTTGCCGTATTTCACCCCAGCGGCCTTTAGTTGATCTTCGGTTTTACCGGCCCACGCGACTTCCGGATCCGTGTAAGCAACCGAAGGAATCTGCCGCGCATCAAAATAAGCTTTCTCGCCGTGAGCCGCTTCGGCGGCGACGTGCCCTTCGTGGACGGCCTTGTGTGCAAGCATGGGCTGACCGACGATATCGCCAATTGCGAAGATGTGCGGCACGTTGGTACGCATTTGTTTGTCAACGTCAATGAACCCACTGTTCGTGACCATCACACCCGCCTTGTCCGCGCCGATCTTATTTCCGTTCGGCGTACGGCCGACTGCAACCAGCACCAGGTCGTAACGTTGCGCTTCAACTGAAGCTTTTTCGCCTTCGAACGTCACGTAGATACCGTCGTCTTTTGCTTGCGCGCCCGTCGTTTTCGTCTTCAGCATCACGCTCGAAAATCGCTTGCTGTTATGCTTTTCCCAAACCTTGACCAAATCGCGGTCCGCGCCAGCCATCAGACCATCGAGCATTTCGACCACGTCGATCTTCGCGCCCAGCGCAGCGTACACGGTCGCCAATTCCAAGCCGACAATTCCACCGCCGATCACTAACATGCGCTGCGGAATATGAAGCAGTTCAAGCGCGCCGGTCGAATAGACCACACGCGGGTCCTCCGGCATGAACGGAAGCTTCACTGCTTCGGAACCCGCGGCGATGATTGCCTGTTTGAATTTGACAACTTTCTTGCCACCTTCGGTTTGGACCACCATGTGATTCGGATCACTGAACGTACCGGTCCCGGTCACCACTTCAACCTTACGCGCTTTGGCCATGCCGGCGAGACCACCGGTGAGCTTCCTGACGACTCCAGACTTGAATTCACGCAGCTTGTTCAGATCGATCTCCGGCTTGGCGAACGTGATGCCGTGTACGCCGAGCGCTTCGGCCTCGTCGATCACGAGTGCGGTATGCAGCAACGCTTTGGACGGAATGCAGCCAACATTCAGACACACGCCACCGAGCGTCGAATAGCGTTCGACCAGCAAGGTTTTCAAGCCAATATCAGCTGAACGAAAAGCTGCGGAATAGCCGCCGGGACCAGAACCGAGAACAAGCATCTCGCACTCGATATCTGCGCTCCCCAAAAAAATGCCAGCGTGCGGCGCAGTCATCGACGCAGCAATACTATCCCGCGCGAGAGCGGCCTCCACCGCGGCAGACTCGGCGGTCGAGCTTTCATCGCTTTCGAGCAGCATGATCAGCGTGCCTTCAGAGATGACGTCGCCGACCCTGACCTTCAATTCCTTTACGACGCCAACGGTTGGGCTAGGCACATCCATGGTCGCCTTGTCCGACTCAAGCGTAATGAGGGACTGTTCTTTTTCGACACGATCGCCGACCTTCACGGCGACCTCGATGACCGGCACTTCCTTATAGTCGCCGATATCCGGCACCTTGATTTCTACAACGCTCATGAAAAACCTTTGTTATGTTTAAAAGCGAAGTCCACATCTAGCTAGTGCTTGCTCCCGACACAAATTTGTTCGCAACTGTAGACGCTTTAGTGACCATTCAATCGATAATCCCAACCACGTCATCTATAGTAGAACTCGTCTGTAGTCCGTAAGTAATGAAGCCAAATACGCGTTGAAACGACCAGCCTCCGCACCATCCAATGCCCTATGGTCAAATGACAGAGAGATGGGCAAGATCAGCCGCGGTACAAACTGCTTGCCATCCCATATCGGTTTCATCGCGCCTCGCGACAACCCGAGGATTGCCACTTCAGGCGCATTGATGATCGGCGTGAAATGCGTTCCGCCAATGCCACCCAGCGACGATATTGAGAAGCAGCCTCCCTGCATTTGATCCGGTTTCAGCTTGCCTTCGCGCGCCGCCTTCGACAAATCGGCCATCTCCTTGGCGATATCGACGAGGCCCTTCTTGTCCGCGTCGCGAATCACCGGAACCATCAAACCGTTGGGGGTATCGGCGGCAAAACCGATGTTGTAATACTGCTTGAAGACAAGGTTGTCGCCGTCGAGGCTCGCATTGAACGTCGGGAATTTCTTCAACACGGCAACCACCGCCTTGATCACGAATGCAAGCATGGTGAACTTCACGCCAGCCTTTTCGTTTTCCTTGTTCAGCGTCACGCGCAGCGCTTCGAGGTCGGTGATATCGGCTTCGTCGTTGTTCGTGACGTGCGGAATCATCACCCAGTTGCGATGCAGGTTCGCGCCCGAAATTTTCTTGATGCGCGACAGCGGCTTCGGGTCGACCGGACCGAACTTCGTGAAATCGACCTTCGGCCACGGCAGCAGATTCAGCGCACCGCCGCCAGCCCGAGCAACAGCAGCGGCTGGCGCTTCATCCTGGCCCGTCATTACACCCTTCACGAACGCCGAAACGTCGGCTTGCGTGATGCGGTTCTTCGGACCCGAACCGGTGACACGGATGACATCCACACCAAGCTCACGTGCAAACTTGCGCACTGAAGGCGACGCATGACTTTCGTGATACACACCGCGTTCGCCGGCTGCGATTTCAGCACCTGGCGCGGTCGCAGCCGGTTGCGCGGCCGCAGGTAAAACCGGAACAGCGACATCCGATGTCGCGACTTCCCGCTCCGCTATGGCGGCCAAAGGAGTCGGAACTTCCGCCCCGCTGCCCCCGCCTTGGCCTTGCTCGCCTTCATCTTCACCTTCACCGTCACCTTCTATCAGCATGATTACCATGCCTTCCGAAATCGCGTCACCGACCTTGACCATCAGTTCTTTGATCGTACCGGCGAACGGACTCGGCACATCCATTGTTGCCTTATCCGATTCGAGCATAAGAAGCGATTGTTCTATCTCAACTCGTTGCCCCGACTTCACCATGATTTCGATCACCGGAACGTTCCTGTAATCTCCAATGTTTGGCACTACTATTTGTGTCACACGCACATTCGTCTCCGACAGCAAGCGTTTTAACAGTTTTTCTAGCTTAATACCTAATCAGAATCTTCCTCCTTTACTTACCGCTCCGCTTCTTTGTGCTTAACAGGAGACCCGACGGAGTCCAATAAGAATCCCGTGTCGAGCGTGGACTAGATCTCTTAGCTTACGTGGAACGCGAAAGAATGTGCGTCTGATTTATGTGGTGCAAAGACTCGCCAATAGTGTAATTATGCTAAGAGAACACTAAAACATAGGTAGCCCATTCCATTCCATGACACCACCGCCTAAACGACTCGACCGGATCGACGTCGCGATCCTTGATCTGTTGCAGAAGAACGCACGCATCACGAACGCAGAGCTCGCGCGCGCCGTCAATCTTTCTACTACCCCATGTTTCAATCGCGTCAGGAATATAGAGAAGCTCGGCTTGATCAACCAACAAGTTACGCTGCTTAACCCGGAATTGTTGGGACTGCACTTAAACGTCTTCGTAAGTGTGAGTCTCGAACGGCAAGTCGAATGTGCACTGCGGACTTTTGAAGAGGAGATCTCTTCGAGGCCAGAAGTGATGGAATGCTATCTGATGACGGGGGACGCGGATTACCTACTTCGTGTTGTCGTACCAAGCACTAAGGCATTAGAGCACTTTATCCTCGAACGTCTCACCAAAATTAAAGGTGTTTCTAATATACGTTCAAGTTTTTCGCTGAAACAGGTTCGCTACAAGACTGCCTTGCCCCTGCCAGCAAACGGGCTCACTCTGTCGAGTGAAGACTCAACAATTGAAGAATGGTTGTAGGTACCATTTCGGTACGGACAAACCTTGCGTACCTGATTTTCGCTACCGCGTCCGTCGCGCGATGGGCACCCAAGCATGGCACTCCTTTCTTTTCGATGGATGAAATATATCTAGCCCTCCGATCAACGAGCGAGTCACGCAAACCGAAAGCAATATCACGGATAGAATTCAGAAACCAAGCCCGAAAGGGTACGCCAATGGCGGCGGAATGTGTGCCTGTATATTTGGTTTGTAGCAACGTAAAGCATTCAATCACTGTTGCCAAACTGCAGATTCGCAGAATTTTTGTTGGTCACTATCGGTCCTCGTGGCTTTTCGAGTATTTTTCAAGCGACCGTCCAATTCACGAAAAAAGTCAGTGGGCTACAGGACGATCAGCTTTTCCCTGGAACTAGCTGCGCAAGCTACTTTTTTGGAGTCCGTTGTCTGCTCCTGTCCTGGCTATCGACGGTCTCAATGCTTTCAACTTCCTCAGCAACCCTATGTGGAGCGGACCTGTATGTGACTAAGGCAATTCGTTCATAAATGATCGCCGGTTTCCAAAGTGGTTAGAATTTTCTGACGCGCGCAAGCTACGTCGGGCGCCATCAATCGCCTGTCTCACCCTTGATGCGCGAGCGCAGTTCGAACTTTTGAATTTTTCCAGTAGACGTCTTGGGCAGCTCACCAAAGCGCACTGCTTTTGGCAGCTTGTAGCCCGCAAGAAAGAGCCGACAGTGCGCAATGATCTCTTCAGCGGTCACCTTGGCGCCTTCTTTGAGTTCAATGAAAGCGCATGGCACCTCCCCCCACTTGGGGTCAGTCATTGCTATCACGGCCGCAACCGACACCGCTGGGTGACGATACAACGCGTCCTCGACCTCAATGCTTGATATGTTCTCGCCGCCCGAAATGATGATGTCCTTACTGCGGTCGCGAATCCGAAGATAGCCGTCAGGCATACGCACTCCCAGGTCTCCTGTATGGAACCAGCCACCGCGGAAGGTCGCCTCCGTTGCGCGCTCGTTCTTCAGATATCCCTTCATGCAAATGTTGCCGCGAAACATGATCTCGCCAAGCGTTTTGCCATCACTCGGAACGGGTTCAAGTGTGTCTGGATCGAGTACCGTCACCGCCGCTTGTAGGTGATAGCGCACACCCTGTCTCGCATTCATCTCAGCGCGCGCGTCGTCGTCAAGCGCATCCCACTCTTCCTGTTTCGCGCATACGGCGGCCGGTCCGTACGTTTCGGTGAGCCCGTACACGTGTGTCAACTCGAAACCAATCTCCTTCATCTTCGCGATCACGGCGGGGGCGGGCGCGGCACCGGCAACCATCGTCGACACGCGATGCGTGATGCCGTCCCGCCATTCAACCGGCGCATTGGCGAGTGCGCTTTGGACGATCGGCGCTCCACAATAATGCGTCACGTTATCGCTGCGAATCAGGTCGAACACGGTTTTTGCGTCAAACTTTCGTAGGCAGACATTCACGCCTGCGCGGGCCGCGACTGTCCACGCGAAGCACCAGCCATTGCAGTGAAATAGCGGCAGCGTCCACAAGTACACCGCGTGTTTGGGCATATCCCATTCAAGGATATTGCTCAGCGCATTCAGATATGCGCCACGGTGGTGGTAGACCACGCCCTTCGGGTCGCCGGTAGTGCCCGACGTGTAGTTCAGCGCGATGGCGTCCCATTCGTCGGTTGGCGAGGTCCACGCGAAATCAGGGTCGCCACTTTGCAGGAACACTTCATAATCGGTCGCGCTGGGAAATCGGTCCGCATCCGCTGGCATCACATCTGCGACACTGATTATGCGCAGTCCCGGAAACTCCAGCACCGCACGATGTGCAAACTCGCTGTACTCGGTGTCGACAATCAGCGCCTTTGCCTCGCCGTGGCGCAGCATAAATAGCAGTGACGAGATGTCGAGTCGCGTGTTCAGTGTGTTGAGCACCGCACCAACCATCGGGACACCGAAGTGGGCTTCTATCATTGGAGGGATATTAGGGAGCAGGGCAGCCACCGTGTCACCGCGTTCAATTCCGGCCTGCCGCAGTGCGCTGGCCAAGCGCCGAGCCCGTTCATAGGTCTGGCGCCAGTTTCGGCGCATGTCCCCATGAATGACCGCTAGGCGTTCACCGTAAACTTCGGCTGCGCGGACGATAAAGTCGATTGGCGTTAGCGGGATATAATTGGCCTCGCGGCGCTTCAGACCTGCTTCGAACATATGTTCCATTTCATCGTCTCCAATGGCGGCCAGAGTGGGCGGTTCAACGCTTCCACCCATCACGTGCGACAGCGGTCGATCGGTACGCAGCTTTGGATACTGAGCCAAGCTAGCGTTGCGGCGCGTCACTCTGGTCTCATTAACCATAATTGCAAGGCACCCCGTTGTTTGTTTTAATTGGTTCGTTTTGATTGATTAGCGAGCGTATCAGGCGACAGGTTTAACTGTCTGTCATCCAGATGACACTGCACAACCTGGGTCCGCGCAGGTCCACATACGCGACGCCGATCACCGGATAACAGGGAAACCCGCTCATGGACGCATTGACTTCGCCTGCCACCGTTGCCGCCCCCCGCTCTCCCCATTCCGAAAGGATTCCACGCACCGATCTGCACACGTTATTTGCCACTTGCGCATGGTTCCGGGCGTTAGCAAACGAACATCAGTCATGGGTGCTGGCTAGTGGGCGTGCCGAGTTCATGAACGGTGGCGCGTGGATTGCACGCCGTCAGCAGCCATCCGACTACTGGATCGGCGTGCATTCGGGGCTGATCAAACTTGCCATTTACAACGCGTCGGGCCGCAGTTGTACATTTTCTGGTGTGCCGCCTGGCGGCTGGTTCGGAGAAGGCAGCGTCCTTAAGCGGGAGCTGCGTAAGTACGAGGTAGCGACAATCCAGCCGTCGCTCGTGATGTTCGTTCCTTCGGACACCTTCCACGCGCTGTTGGAGTCGAGCCTGCCGTTCAACCGCTTCGTGATTTGTCAGTTGAACAATCGCATGGGCGAGTTCATCGGGTCCATCCAGAACAGTCGGCTTCTCGATGTCGACGCGCGCGTCGCACAGTCTCTCGCGCAACTGTTCAATCCTGATCTCTATCCCGATACGGGCCCCACGCTTGTTATCTCTCAAGAAGAAGTCGGCTTGCTCGCCGGTGTGTCGCGCCAACGGATCAATCAGGCACTGCAAAATCTGGAACGGCTCGGCATTGTGCGGCTTGCGTACAACCAGATCGACGTACTTGACCTTGCACGCTTAAGCGGGTTTGGACGCGAGCAGCTCTAGCGAGTGTTTGCCTGCCACATCAACTGAGAAATCGTGCGCAGAAAAATTGTATAGTCGCCCCGTTTTGGCAATTTTTTATCTTATGACAGGCTTGCCGAGATCATTCGGGCGTTGCAGCCGTAGTGCCGTTTCACAACATCCTATGTCGGCAATCCTAAGAGTAGGCGGGTGGAATTCTGTCTAAAGATCGCCAACGGTTGGTCAGGTTGGCATGGCAGTGAATTCCGCCTCGAATTTGTTTTTGCGGGCTGTTCGAGGCGAAGCGTGGTGGCAAAGCATTTTCTACGGGCAGTGCTACCAAGCACGTGATTACAGCGTGGCCAATCGGCAGGTCGGTGCCAATTTTCAGCAAGAAGTAGTGCATCTTGTTACAGAACTTCGTGCACTCATTGGACAACGGTCGCTTAGTACCATAGTACCGCTGCAGAATGTCCGCAATAATTGAGAGCGCATAGCTGATCCGCTCAAGTCAATGCAGTGATGCCTGTCTATCTCGGATGTTGCATGCGCTCGAACGCTTTCTCTTTGGCATTGCACCTACCCTCCTGAAAGGTACAGCGTATCATCGCTGTTCACGGCGCTGTCATCCTCTTTGAACGATCTATATCTCTATCATGCAGGAAACGCTTGAAGCGACCGTCTCCATGTCTGTTGTCCATGGATTTCTCTCCGGTGTCGACCGGGTGACGATGATGCGTTTTGCCGAGCGCTCGGGTATCGCACCCGAGTTGCTGTCGCGGCGCGGCGCCCGTGTGACGCACGAGCAGTTTTCGACTCTTTACCGTTTGCTGGCGATGGAACTCGATGACGAGATGCCCGGCATCTTCAGCCGTCCGCTACGCAATGGCCTGCTAAAGTTCCTGTGCCTGAGCCTGCTTGACGCCGGCAAGCTCGAAGTCGCGCTCAACCGCTTCGGCCAGTTTTTTCACCTGGTTCTCGACGACTTCCGCCTTCGGACCAGGCGGGATGCTCAATTCGGTTACGTAGAGATGGTGATCGATCCGACGGGGCCACCCGTCAGCCCATTGGGCCGGGAATTGATGCTGAAGCTTGTACACGGCGTTGCATCCTGGTTGATCTGGCAAAAAATCCCGCTTATTGAAGTGTCATTCGATTTCCCGCGACCAGCCCAGACGGGGGACCATCTCTATCTTTTTCCCGGGCCCATCCGCTTTGGAGCGGCCCAAACTTGCATTGCCTTCGACGCCTCCTTGCTAGATGCGCCCATCAGGCAACGCAAATCCGACCTGAATACTTTCCTTGCACGTGCACCGGAAGACTGGATCTTCGTCTCGTTCGGCGCGCAGATGATGTGCCACCGCGTCCGGCAGCGCGTGGCCGATTCTTTACCCGAGATTCCGACCATTGACGACGTCGCGCTCGGGCTTCACCATTCGGTCCGCACATTATGCAGACGACTCGTTGCGGAGGGCACTAATTTCCAGTCGATCAAAGACGAAGTACGGCGCGACGTCGCAATTCAAAAACTCACCCGCTCTCAGGATGCCATTACGTCAATCGCATTCGATGTCGGCTTCGATAGTGCATCCGCTTTTCATCGAGCGTTTCGGCGTTGGACCGGCAGCACCCCGAACGCTTACCGAACGACGGTTACAACATACCTGTCCGCCCCCCGAAGCTAAGTCAGCGCGAATAAGTCCCGAACCTAGTCGTACCTGTAGACGCCTCGACGTGTTTTTCGCCCGAGTTGCCCTGCGGCCACATATTCCCGTAGCAAAGGACATGCGCGGTATTTTGAGTCGCGGAAGTCGTTGAAGAGCACGTCGAGCACCGACAAGCAGATGTCCAGTCCGATCAGATCGGCGAGCGCTAGCGGGCCGATTGGATGATTCGCACCAAGGCGCATGCCGGTATCGATCTCTTCGGCTGTGCCCACGCCCTCAGACAGCACGAAAAAAGCCTCATTGATCATCGGCACGAGAATCCGGTTGACCACAAAACCTGGCGAGTTCTTGATCCCAACCGGCGACTTGCCGAGTTGCAAGGTCAGCGCACGAATTACTTCCGCAGTATCCGCGCCGGTCTGTAAACCACTAATGACTTCGACCAGTGAGATAAGCGGCACTGGATTGAAAAAATGCATCCCGATGAAGCGCGACGGGGCCGTTAATGTTGCACCGAGCATGGTGATCGAAATTGACGACGTGTTGGACGCAATGATCGCGTCGGGCCGCACGACAGCTTCGATCTGCCGCAAGATACGGATTTTCAGTTCGGCATTTTCCGTGGCCGCTTCTATCGCAAGATCGACGTCAGCGAGCCGCCGATAGTCGGTCGACACTTCAATTCGGCTGAGCGCATCAGCACGCGCAGCAGCATCTAGCTTACCTTTGGCTACCAGCCGACTGAGACTGCCGGTTAAGGTCGCCATGCCTGCTTCGAGCGCGCTGTCGAGAAGATCGACCATGACCACTCTCATTCCAGCTACCGCTACAGTTTGAGCGATACCGTTGCCCATTGTGCCCGCGCCGACTATTCCAACCTTCTCCATTTTCATCGCCATATTTTTTCCAAAACGAGCAAGGAGGCTGCTTTACGCGAATCTGGATGCCGTCTCAAGGTTCACATGTTCGGATAGTTTGGACCACCACCGCCTTCGGGCGAAACCCAAACAATGTTCTGCGTAGGATCTTTGATATCGCAGGTCTTGCAATGCACGCAGTTTTGCGCATTAATTATTAGCCGTTCGCTACCGTCGTTGTTCTTCACGAACTCGTACACCGCCGCCGGGCAATAACGCGATTCTGGGCCCGAGTAGGTCCGGAGGTTCACATTCACCGGTATCGACGGGTCTTTCAGCGTGAGGTGTGCCGGCTGGTTTTCTTCATGATTGGTGTTTGAAATAAACACCGAAGACAGTCGATCAAACGTCAGCTTTCCGTCTGGCTTCGGATAGACAATCGGCTTGCACTCTGACGCGGGTTTTAGCTTTTCGTGATCCCAGTGCTTGTGATGCAATGTCCAGGGCACATTGCCCCTCAGCAGCTTCTGCTCGATGCCCACCATCAACGTGCCAAGATACAGGCCCTTGCTCATCCACTGCTTAAAGTTACGCGCGCGACGCAGCTCGGCATTCAGCCACGAACGTTTGAACGACTCGGGATAAGCCGTGAGTTCGTCGCCGGCACGGCCTGCCCGCACGGCTTCAAACGCCGCGTCGGCTGCAAGCATGCCTGTCTTGATCGCCGCGTGCGATCCTTTGATTCGCGATGCGTTCAGAAAACCCGCATCGTCACCGACAAGCGCACCACCTGGGAACACCAGCTTTGGCAGCGACACCAGGCCGCCGGCGACGATCGCCCGCGCGCCATACGACACCCTCTTCCCGCCCTCAAGCACCGGACGAATAGCCGGATGCGTCTTGTAGCGCTGGAATTCCTCGAACGGCGACAGATACGGATTCGTATAAGCGAGCCCGACGACGAATCCCACCACCACCTGATTGTTTTCCATGTGATAAAGGAATGACCCACCGTATGTGTCTTTCTCCAACGGCCAGCCGACGCTGTGCATCACCATACCCGGTTTATGCTTGCCAGGATCTACTTCCCACAGTTCCTTGATACCAAGTCCGTAGACCTGCGGATCGACGCCCTTGCGCAGATTGAACTTGTCGTTGAGTTGACCTCCAAGATGACCCCGCGCGCCTTCGCAAAACAGCGTGTACTTTGCTTGCAACTCCATCCCGAGCTGGAACTTCTCGGTCGGATCGCCATCTTTGCCGATTCCGAGGTTGCCGGTAACGACACCTTTGACCGACCCATCATCGTTGTACAAGATCTCAGCCGCTGAAAAGCCAGGGAACATGTCGACACCCAGCTCTTCAGCCTGTTGACCTAGCCAGCGCGTGACATTCGCAAGGCTGACTACGTAATTCCCGTGGTTCTTGATGTGATCCGGCATTGCCCACATAGGCAGGCTCCTTGAATCACTTTCAGTCAGGAACAGAAATCTTTCGTCGGTGACTTCCACTGTCAGTGGAGCGCCCTTCGCGCTCCAGTCGGGGATTAGTTCGGATAGCGCACGCGGATCCATCACCGCGCCTGACAATATATGCGCCCCAATCTCCGAGCCTTTTTCGAGTACGCAAACGCTAATCTCTACGCCGTTTTCAATCGCAAGTTGTTTAAGGCGAATCGCCGCTGAAAGGCCAGCCGGGCCACCACCGACGACGACGACGTCGTACACCATCGACTCGCGCGGGCCGTATTCGTCGAGCCATCGAGACGAAGGGTCGATCTGCCAGTTTGCAATGGTCATGACACCCTCTTTCGTTAGAATTGTTCTTCCGACAATGCCAGCACGCTTTCGCTGCCCGTCGCAGCGACGATCGACGCCGCCAGTGTCGACGCCTGTGTCAGCACATGTTCGGCATAGAACTGCGCAGTCGCAATCTTGGCACCATAGAACGACGGATCGTCGTCACGCTTTGCCGCCGCCACAAGCAGTGCGCGCGCCATTTGCCAGCCGCTCAGGACAATACCTGCCAGCTTCAGATACGGTACGCTGCCGGCGAGCACCACATTCGGATTGTTCTTCATATTCAGTACAACAAAGTCAACGGCAGCGTTAAGCGAGTCGTGGCCTTGTGCGAGGCATTTCTTCATTGAAGCAAATCCGGCGCCTTGCTGCGCACCCAACGCTTCAACCGTTTCCGCGATGTCAGCGAGCAACGCCTTTGCTACCTTGCCGCCGTCGCGCACGGTTTTTCGGCCGACCAGGTCATTTGCCTGAATCGCAGTCGTGCCTTCGTAGATCGGTAAAATGCGGGCGTCGCGATAGTACTGTGCAGCGCCTGTTTCTTCTATAAAGCCCATGCCACCGTGGACCTGCACACCGAGGCTTGTGACGTCGATCGACATTTCGGTGCTCCAGCCCTTCACGATCGGCACGAGATACTCGTAAATAGCCTGATGCTCCGCCCGCTTCTCCTGGTCGGGGTGGCGGCGTGCGATATCACAATGGCTTGCGGCGACATATGCCAGCGCGCGCGACGCCTCGGTAAGCCCACGCATAGTTGCGAGCATACGACGAACGTCCGGATGTTGAATGATTGCGACTGGCTGGTTCACCGAGCCGTCTCCCGGTCGACTTTGCACACGGTCTTTCGCATAAGCGACCGCCCGTTGATAGGCTCGATCTGACATGGCGACGCCTTGTGTACCGACCGCAAACCGCGCGGCATTCATCATGATGAACATATATTCGAGGCCGCGATTTTCCTGTCCGATCAGGTGACCAATCGCACCGCCATGATCACCGAACTGAAGCACCGCGGTCGGACTCGCCTTAATGCCGAGTTTGTGCTCGATCGACAAGCAATGCACGTCGTTGCGCTCGCCTAGCGAGCCATCTTCGTTGATGAGAAACTTAGGCACGATAAAAAGAGAAATGCCCCTCACGCCCTCAGGCGCATTCGGCATGCGCGCCAGCACGAGATGGACGATATTTGTCGCCATATCGTGCTCGCCCCAGGTGATAAAGATTTTGGTCCCGTACAGCTTGAACAATCCGTCGCCCTGCGGTTCGGCGCGCGTGCGCACTACCGCAAGATCGGAGCCGGCTTGCGGCTCAGTAAGGTTCATCGTACCGGTCCATTCACCGGAGATCAGCTTAGGCACATAGGTTTGCTTCTGCACTTCGCTGCCCGCGGTAAGCAGCGCTTCAATCGCCCCGTCGGTCAGCAGCGGACACAGCGCGAACGACAAGTTCGACGCATTGAGCATTTCGGCGCACGGCGTGGCGATAAGCTTGGGGAGGCCCTGGCCATCGTAATCAACAGGATGTTGCACGCCTTGCCAGCCGCCTTCGGCGAACTGGCGAAACGCCTCCTTGAAGCCTCCCGTTGCGGTGACCGCGCCGTCTTTCCAACTGCTCGGATTTCTGTCCCCCTCGATATTCAGCGGCGCTATCACATCGCAGCACAATTTCGCCGATTCCTCGAGAACGGCCAGCGCGGTGGCAAGGTTCGCGTCCTCAAACCCCGGGAAGGTCGCGATGTTCTCGAGATCGGCCAACTCTCGCAATACGAACATCATGTCTTTAATGGGCGCGGAATAACTCATCGTGTGTCTCATCCAATGTGTTTGAACATTTAGGTAACCTGCGCGATGATCCGACTCTCGCGCATGACGCTTCAGATACCGCATCCTAGCGTCTTCAACCGTGTAGCCCAGTGTCCGCAGCTGCCCATTGATTGACGAAATCTGCCTCTTTGGCCTTAGTTCACGTGTTCTGCACGGGATACCGGTCGTCACTTCTTAAACGCGAATGCTGGCAACGGTGAATATGGCTCCAGGATTCATTAGGTACGAGAATCCGATCGGCCTCTGAGTCGGAGTTAACCGCGTTGGGCAGTGACGACCATTTGAATCGATCGCAGAAGTTCCAGCATCTCGAATAGGACCGTAATGTTTTCGCAGTTGAGATTTCTTCAGCGTTCAGAGTTTGCATTTGCGTACTATGCCGACTCTCTTCACGCTTGAATTTTGCTACAGTGACAACCTATCGCTAAAGGATGCCAAAATGGATCGCAACCTCGCCCTTCAAGACTTTGACGACCTTGACGATATCGACCAGCCGGCTGTGGCTCTTCGCATGCACCTGGATGATCATGTTGCTGAAATCCCGATACATCAGCATCGAAAGGGGCAACTGGTGTTGGCACTTCACGGGGCCGTTACTTGCCAGGTGGAAGGCGCCTTTTGGATCGTACCGCCTCAGTGCGGCGTATGGATTCCTGGCAACATGCCGCATAGCAACCGAGCTACACCAAACGCCCGCCTTTGCTACCTGTTCGCAGAGCCAAGCATTGCCCACCTCCCCAACGACTGCTGCACGCTGTCCATATCACCAATGGTGCGAGAGATAATTTTGCATCTGGCAGACGCTCCGCTTGACTATGACCGGGGCGGGCATATCGACCGGCTTGCTCATTTTTTGTTGGATGAATTGGCGTTGATGCCGGTGGAGCGCCTTTATTTGCCCATAAGTGATCACCCGAAAATCCGCAAAATGGCAGACACGCTCAACGCCAGTCCGGGAGATCGAAGCACGATCGTGCAGTGGGCGAAACGTCTGGCGATGAGTGAGCGCTCGTTGGCACGACTCGTCGTGAAGGAAACGGGGCTGACTTTTGGCCGCTGGCGACAGCAACTGCATTTACTCGTAGCCATACGCGAGCTTGCGGGTGGCGCTTCAGTGCAGCGCGTATCCTCCGATCTTGGTTATGAGTCGGTCACCGCATTTATTACCATGTTCAAAAAGGCGCTCGGACATCCACCGGGTCGTTATTTCGCTGCACTTGCGCGTAGTCAAACAGAGTCAACCCTCCTGCCGAAAGAGTGGTCTAACACTGGCGACAAAACGGAGACTCTTGCAGACTAAGAATCTAAGTGACAACAGGCATGCGTGGAATGACAATGTCGACGCATGATGTTTGACCGATCGTCGAGGCGTTTGAGAAGTGGGCTAATACGTCCAGCCGGAACTCTCCCGCCCACCTGTGCAATCCCGTTGTGGGCAACGCGATCCGTCGGCCCGTTGAACGAAGTATCCGCGACATACAGGCAGCCCGATATCGTAGACGCCGGCCAGGCCATTCCGTTCACTGAGGCAGCGCTCATTGATGCCAAGATCATCCAGGCTGTCCGTGTGCCATAGACAGCATAGTTGCTTAGCGCAACATAGGCCCGCCTTTATTCTTAATACGTTCATGTTTTCAATGACGAAAACGAAGGGAAATGCCTTATCGACAGTTGATCGCAGTCAGACCTTGGAATACTAACCCTTAGCACGGCGTTTTAAGAAGCTTGGCGGATGCCCGTAGAACTTCTTAAAAGCTTGCGCGTATGATCCTTCGGTTGCATATCCCACTGCCAGTGCAACGTCGAGTTCCCGCATGCCAGACATTTGCAGCTCGAGAGCCCTTGTCATCCTTGCGTGATTGCGCCACTGCTGGAACGCCATGCCAGTTTGCGCCAAGAATAGCCGTTGGAGCGTTTTGGTGCTGACGCCAACCTCCACCGCCCAGTCTTCGAACGACTTCCCGATAGAGGTGTCTCGTTCGATCGCCCTACAAATGATGCCGAGCTTCTTGTCGTCTGGAATACGAAGAGATGAACCCGTTCGCGGGGCTCGCACAATTTCGTCTACGATCACGTGTGCACGGCGCATTTTCTCGTCAGCGGTCAAATCACTCTCGGGCCACAGCGAAACATCAATTATGAGCTCGCGAAGCAGCGAGCTAAGAATAAATACCCCGCAACTCCCGCGCGAGCAAAAATTGCTATCAATGTAAAGGCTGTGATATCGGAATCGGCGGTCTAGAAAGACCGCATGTGGCTCTCCAGCAGGTAGCCACGCAGCCCTGTCGGGTCCCATCCGCACAATGCCGTTTCTTGTCTCCAGCAGCATGGGCCCGTGCTGTGCAAAAACAAGTTGTCCGCATGCGTGCATGTGCGCCTCAAAGTCCACCGCGTCGCCCTCGCGCACTACTGCACTGACGGGAAAGCTATCGCAATCAACCGCAACGAGTGGCGGATTCGGTTGCATGGGTTGTCCTGTTTTAGATAGATCTTGACCAATTTTAGACTGTGCATACACCGTCCGGGGGCTTACAGTTATTCATCGTCATCTGCTGGAATAAATGAATGCTCTTCGACCTCACGTTGGCCATCGAAGCGCATGATCGCGTTGTTGGAAAGGCCAATCAGGACCAAAACAGTTTCATGTCTCGGGGGCACATTGGCACCCACCTTGACGTACACGAGAAGGATTTGCGAGCTTTACACGATAATCGGTATAACTGATTTTACGATGCACACCGGTTGGACAGATTTTATCGGGTTTAGCGGGCTTTCGTGTCGCGTGGTGGCGGGAGTACCCCGAAAAAAGCCGTAATGTAAAGGACACCAACATGCTTAGCCAAGCACAACTTAACTACCGATCTGCAATGGCCCGGCTCGGCGCAGCGGTTCACGTGATCACCAGCGACGGTGTTTCTGGGAAGGTCGGTATTGCAGCTTCAGCTGTATGTAGTGTCACCGACGCGCCACCCACACTGCTCGTTTGCATCAATCAGCAGTCTTCGGCGCACAACGCCCTGGTCGAAAACGGCGTACTCTGTGTGAACACCCTGAGCTTTTCCCATGAGGCGCTATCTCGTAGATTTGGTGCAGGCGTCAGTATGGAGGAGCGTTTCGCTGGAACGGTGTGGAGCAGGCTGAAAACGTGTTCCCCCGTGCTTGAGGATGCTTTGGTAGCGTTTGATTGCAAGATAATTGACACTGTCAGCCATGGCACCCACAGTGTTATCTTTTGTGAAGTGCAGGAAGTCAAGATAGACGATGGTGAAACGATTGGAGGCCTTATCTACTTTGACCGTCGATACCACGGACTGCATAGCGCCCCTCGTTAGGTACGCCAGCCAGATGTGAAACATCTTCCCGCTATTAGAAGACGCAACCGAACTAGATGCGGCCAGACTGCATGATCAAGGTCTGGCCGAGACCATTTTCACAATCGTTATCTGCACCACGGCCATCCCGACAACGAAGAGCCTGGGCGTTGTTTTCGCTCACCCCGTCAGAACGAAGAAACTTTAGAATCTGTGCCGGATCGCCAACCGGTAAAGCATTTGGTGGTTATTTGATGAGTCTCCGGATCCACCGATATCAGCGACAGCGGCCTGCCCAGTTGACGATGTGCCAGACGCTCGTTGCCATCCTCCTGAAAAGTACACATCGGTACGCTTCGAGAATACATAGTCCAATAGGAACGCCACTTGATTGTAATGTTGATTACCAACAGACCGTCCCTGCGCTGTTGTTACTGCTCGAGCATTCATATAATCATACATCACGCCAGCTGATAGGGCGGGAGTGAAGCGATAGCTCACTCCAATGTCATAGTTGTTGAAAATAGCGGTACCATTTAGAAATGTCTGACCAAGATTCGCATATTGAACATTCGAGTAGGATGCGGCTACCGTTGCATTGCCAATCGTGTACGTCGCAGCGACGACCGCATCTTGATAGGCTTGGGCGACCTGATATGCCGAGTTTAGTGAGTTAGCTAACAAGCTAAAGCCGCTTGCGTTCGCAGTGAACCATCCGGTCCCAGGACTCGCTGTAGGATGTTTGAAGTAATCTAATGCAACTCCCGCTTGAAGCGGTCCCTGTTTGTATCCCGCCCCGATCGAGTAGCCCGAAGTGGATGTGAAATTGCCGGGCACCCCTCCGAAACTATACTCCGCACCAAAAGATAGACCATGGAAGTCGGCGCTCATATAACGCAAAGAGTTATTAAATCGCACTTCGTTGCTGGTGTTATCAAAATCTCCAGGATGTGCCCCAGGGATTGCACCAACGATTGCTGATGCCGTTAAAAATTCAGGAAAATAATACACCATGTCGTACTGACGGCCTGCGGTGACAGTACCAAACCTGTCGCTGCTAATTCCTACGAATGCTTGCCTACCAAATGCCGTACCCCCTTGTGCAAATTGGCCGTTGTTGATGTTAATCCCGGATTCCAAGGTGAAAATTGCCTTGAGGCCGGCTCCCAGATCTTCCTTTCCGGTAATTCCCCAGCGACTACCAGATATCCCAGAAAGAGAATCTAGATTAACTAATTTGCCACCGCGAATATTGGTCTGATATTGGACTGCTTCGTCGATCACACCATACAGTGTGACGCTACTTTGGCTGTGAGCTCCAGAGCTCGCAAGTCCCATAAGTGAACCGACTACAAGAATTACATTGCTAGTTTTCACAAATTCTCCAAATCGCGAGGTCGATGCATTACAAAAAATACCTAATTAAATTCACGTCAACCGCAGTGATAAGACGTTGCAGTTCATGGGCAGGTGGGGTTAACCGATTGTTTCCGTTGCATCAGGTTTTAGAGTTATTTGATGCAGTTGAACAGTCTCCAAATAAGCGCCAATTGCGTCTCTCTTGATGCGCTCCAATGCCAACGAATTAACCCATTCGATTCTGCATAGCTAATACCTGAACTTTGAGCTACTTCATAGCCCGCTGGCTGCGATGCATTTAGCGAAACACCCGACTAAATCAGGTTTGGCGCCCAGATACCCAAACGAACAGGAGTCGAACGCCGAGGCCAGCTTGGTCAATGAACAAGCGCATGGCCGGCCTCAAATCAGCTCATCACGTCAAAGCCTGACAGCTAAACGTGTGAGGCCAAGACTCGCTAGTGCGGAAAGTCATACCTATTTATATCTAGGCAGCAACATTCCACATTCGGTCTGATCCCAACGCTCACTACCAGATCCAGCAAGTTCGGACCTGGTCAACAGAGTCATGCTGAAATAGTACTCTGGGTAACTTTCTTATTGAGGGAATAGCAAGCTCCCATCGCCGCAATACACACTGCCACCACTAGTACCGGAATCGAGGCAACTCGAAACATGGCGTCGGGCGTCCAATCGTGCGCATAGAGGACGCCTGCAAGGTACGTCCCACCCGCAGCGCCAAGACGTCCAAAACCGTACGCCCAGGCGACACCCGGCGCACGCAACGCTGGGGGGTAATAGAGTGAGCAAAGCGCAATGTTCAGGGTGGCACCCCCGCTTATGCAAAATCCGCATAAGAATATCGTCGTAAGTAAAACTAAATGAGAGGAGTTTATGGCGATCGAAATTGCGTACATAGAAATCGCGCCGAGTACGTAAAGCGTCGACAAAATCTTGTAGGGACTCGTTCGATCCATCAGAGGCGCCAGCACAAGACTTGAAAACACCCCGCCTATAACCACCATCGCGGTTGCCCAGACCACGAGGCCGGTTGGAAAAGAGACGGTAGCGAGAACCGTCGGAAGCCAGTTAGAGAGAAAGTAGAACGCCGCCAAGGTACAAGCAAAAACAACCCACAGCAAGAATGTCCCTAGACAGAGACTCCGTGAAAAAAGTCCCTTTACGCTAGCGTCGACAGCTTTCTCTTCACGGGTTATTAGTTCAGCGCCCTCTTGCAATACAAAAGACGGAAAGAGCCGTTGAGTTGCACGGACCAAATCTGTCTGACGGTTTCGCTTTGACAAAAAAGCAGCTGACTCCGGCAGCAAAGGAAGGATCAAGATACTTAAGCCGAGTGCTGCAAGACCGCCCAGCCACAAAGGCCCTTGCCACCCGAACCTTGGAATCAACGCGTCGCACCAAAATCCCGCGGTAATAAATCCGAGCGCATAGCCCAAGTACACCAGCGTAACAAAAGTGGCGCGCGTCCTTTTGGGGCTGAACTCCGATACAAGACCGACCGCGCATGGTGTAAGGGCGCCCAAGCCTATACCCGCCAAAACCCGCAACCCGATCAGCTGTGGCACATTCGTAACAAAGACCGTTAGTAAGGTAAAAAACCCGAAAAACCCAGTGGCTACAAATGCCATCTTTTTCGTACCGAAACGCTGAATGAGGAAGGGGATGCCAAAGTTACCAATTAGCAAACCAAAGAAGACCGCTGAAAAAATTGATCCTATGACAGCCTTAGGCAAGTGCCATTCCTTCGCAAGAACGGGCACAACGAAACTCATGACTTGAATGTCAAAGCCATCAAACAGCATTACTAACGCACAGAATGCGACGATAAAGTACTGTGCTTTTCCGACTCGACGACTATCTATCAGGTCGTAAATGTTAAGTTGCCGTACATCCATTCTGCACTCCTTGCGAAAAGGACCGTTGCGACAAACGTCGCTTTGGTAGATGGTTGAGCTGTGATCGGGAACAGGGAGCGGGTAAAAATACCAATTAGAGTAAGCAGCACAACAGTGCTGGAAGATGCGCAACCTCAACGAAACTGGACAAACAGATCCTATATTAATAAAAAACGAGATGTAGCCGGTGAAAATACTTAGTTTTACGAACTTATTTTCTTATAAGGTAAGGAAATCTACTCCAAACTCGTTTTTAAAGCCACTACCCGTGACCGCTCTAATAAGTATTAGCTTCGTTCTGAGGCGCGTCTAGTAAATCGCAGTTTCGTTACTTCATCGGCATACAGCTGTCGCCGTAACTTTCGTTTTTACCTCATACATATATGAGCGGCACTAAATATTCTTGTGCCGTTAGAAATATATTGCCGTAGATCGAACAAAATTCTTTATTCTTTTTTTGCCATATCCTTGGCTGCGTCAGCAGATTATTTTGCTCGATCGCTGCGGCGAGAAGCGATATGCGGCGCGATATTCAAGGTCGTTCCTTTTATGGACATCCAGGGTTCGAGCCGTTCCTGCTCGCTCGGTCGTCGGTCGCGTGTGATAGAGCGAAAAGTCCTCGGATGTATGAAAAGATTCACGGTCCGGAGCCACATCGCTGCTTATGTCCTGGTCTCGGGGAACATCTCGCCGACGGCGCCCCCCCGACAATGGCCCTTACGGGAAAGCTCTTCTAGTGGCATACCGAGTTCTCGATTCAGCCGGTAGTTGGTTGTACGGAGTCGAGACCGGAATTTAGCGATACTCGATCAGCTCCGGTGATATTGAAGCGCAACAACGTTGTTGTCGGCAAATTTCAAGGTAGGAATTACGTCTATCGTTGACGCCCTTGCTAGCTGACCGGAGGAAGGTATGCCGATGTGGGCGCCCATCGATGTTCTTTATCTTTAATTAAGCCGGAGGAACTGACCAATGCTTTTGCTTTTAGCTGGTTTAACGGCGCGTGCACGGTCGATAGAGGGTATTCGACGCATCTTTGGCGCCCCACCGCCTGGAAGCATCAGCGCAGAGTACAGGAGTCTACTGATGCGAGTGGATGCCTGCGCCCTACCAAGACTTCGAAGCAACAGTACTCCGCCGAAGTCGCAACCGCGATTCCGCTACAACGAAATGCAAGTAGGCGCGCACCGTTTAGCGACAGGCATCAACTGTTCGCCAAGGATGCTTAGGCTGCAAATGTCGACGCGAGGAACTTGGAGATGCCATGCAAACAACTCTCTCCTATCTCGCGCGTCGATCCTCGTGCATCGCCCCGAACGCCGTTCGGAATGGTTGAGGCAATCCATTTTTCCACATCATGATCAATTGGACAGTCGTCATCAGACCAACCTGTCTTGCCACCAACTTCTCATGCGGAACAGTATCCGGACGGAGATGGATCACGAGTGACGTCTCGGCGATATCGGTGTGCCCACCAACCGACTCAGGGTCGCCTCCAGCACGTTCAACAGCAGAAATCGCCACTCGAGTAGCCACGCCTGAGGGTCTATATCCGTGAAGACCTGAGTGGACACGCCGAACGCCTCTCGGACACGCGGAAGCATCGCGAGAAAGGCATTGAAGTTTCCTAAATGAGATAGTGCCGGGAAAGGGCAGATGATGTCTCGAGCAGCCACACTTGTATAGTGAGCGCAATCAAAGTGCTGCCTAACAACGCAGCGACCTCGACCGCTAGAGCTTCCGCATGATCAGCATCCATACTTAGAAGCAAAGTAGGTCCATGCTGTTCAATCGCCACAAGGAATAATGACGCTATCAAAGTCGTTGGCCAAGGCACTAGGTACGTCTTCGTATGTCATACCGGCGAGATGCCTCGTCCCTGACTCCAAACAGACTACAATTTGGCCTTCTTGTTTCGAGTCAGAAATTGGGACCTGGCGTCGGCAGACTTCGAGTCGCCGAGATATCCGGCGAGGTCACTAAGTGTCATGTCCAACAACGCCACGTCCGTCATCTGTGAAGCTTTCTGAAGCGTTCGTTTAATGGCCGCAAAGAGTCGGGAATCTTTCTCGCGCAGTTCACGACACTGCAATACGGCTCTTGTTAGTACGTCGTCAACCTCTGCAATTTCGTCGATTGCGCCGGCAGTGATGGCGTCTCTCGCGAAAATAAGGGAACCTGAGCATAAGAGGTAACGTGCGGTACGCTGCCCAAGTATTGCTACCGCTTGTCGCATGCCCTTTGCGGCCGGCAAGAGGCCATGATTTATCTCAGGAAATCCGAACCGTGACTGGGGAGACGCCACAATGTAGTCGGAATGGAGGACAATTTCGAATCCCGCCCCGACCGCGTAGCCCTTGACGGCGCATACAAGCGGGCTTGGATATTCCTCTATTTGGCACAGCAAATCCTGAAAGTCTCTCATGCGGGATATCGCAAGCTCGTGGTCCGCCACTTCGTTGATATCGCCACCAGCACTGAAAAACCGCTCTCCGTCTCCGGTGAGGACGACCCCAGGTGGCGAATCTTGCTGAGCGAGGTGCTTCAGGGTAGCGCTCAATGCCGAAATCAGAACTCCGCTGAGAGCGTTGGCCGGCGGTCGGCTTATCGTGAGTTGCACAAGATTAGTATCGAGTTGCGTAAAGATAAGTTCTTTGGTGTTCATCCAGGAAGACTCGCCTCAGTAAAGATTGTTATTATAGGTAGCATGGTGCACGATTAGATTTTGATTTCTGAACGTTATTCTTCCCTCGACAGCATAGAATTCTGGCCCTGAAACGACGACAGGATTTTGTGCTGAGGAAGCACCTGGAATTAGCAAGCCTCGCAAGGCAGTTGTTTAAGTGTGGTGGTGACCCGCCGGGCGCATGGCCCATCAGGCCGATTAGTAGATCTTCCGTAGTAGCGAGCAACGCGGGGCCCAAAGAGACTCGTCTTGCTACAGGGGAAAGCGCAGAGTACCAGTCGAGTTTGGTCAACATTCCCCACAAGTGTCTGCGGAGCGCGCTTTCTACAGCAACTTATTAAGTAGCCGAAACAAATTCGGGGAAGAGAACGAACCGTGAACCCAGAGATGTCTGACACCAATCGTCCAAGCGTGCCAGCTTCCGTACCGGCGCCTAAGATTGACTACCAGCCATTCGATCCGGATTTCCTGGACCCACCGGTGACGGCCGTCCTCCTGGAGGCAAACGGAAAAATCGACGAGTTGCCAATGCACGTTCACCGCAAGGGACAACTGGTGGTTACCTTAAGGGGATCGGTCATGTGTAGATCGCCGAGGGGATGGTGGATCGTGCCGCCTAACGGCGCGGTGTGGATTCCTGGAGGTATTCCCCATAGTAATCATGCCTCGGATTTCGCCAAGTTATACGTGGTTTTCATTGCACCGGATGCAGCTGAATTACCCGCTGAGTGCCGAAGCTTCACCATTACGCCTCTGATCCGGGAGCTGATCCGTTCACTTGCCAAACTACCGCCACAATACCCAGCGACAGGTACAACCAGCAGGCTGGCCCAGGTACTTTTGGACCAACTAGCACAGCTAGCACCGGATGATGTCTTTCTTCCCATTTCCGACAATCATCGGCTTCAGCAGATTGCGTCGTCGTTGCTGAGTAACCCTGCTGACCGGAGCACCATCGCGGAATGGGGACACCGCCATGCTATGAGTGAACGCACACTCGCGCGGCTGGTTCTCAGTGAGACGGGGATGACGTTCGGACGCTGGCGCGAGAGATTGCATATCATCATCGCCCTGCAGCGGCTTTCAATCGGAGCGTCAGTTCAAGCGGTATCAATGGAACTTGGGTACGAGGGGCCCAACTCCTTCATCACCATGTTCAAGAAGACCATGGGCCAAAGTCCCGGCAAGTATCGCGCAGACAAATTCGAAGCCTCTCAACTTTAATGCCCTCATTGAAGGGAAGCTCTGCGTAAAACGAGCGCAGTGCTTTAACGAGACACTGCCGAATGCCTCCGGCACGAAGGCCTCCAGCGCATCAAAGCGTCCGTAGCGTTTGTACGAGCACCGCTGCACCGGTCGGCGACGGTTTTTCTCAGTAACATTGGAGAACGAACTGCTCGAGCGTGCGCGAGTCAGGCGCAGCCGTTTTAGGTTCTAGATCCGTCTCCCAAGCGAACCCGCGGCGAGCGGTTCCTTATCGGTGAGAACAGCGGGAACCGCGCAGCCTCGAGATACTGTAGCGCTGGGCGTCGCTGCGCAGAACCTTGGCCCTGTAATTAATCGTCTCCAGCCAACGTTCTGAGAGAACCTCGCAAAAACAGCGCAGCAATACGTATCTCTCTATTGCTTCCTACAGCACGGTGGTCAGCATGATACGGATTGGCAGGTTTCAGAGACGAATTGGCGATATAACAAAATTAATTGATCTCATACGCGATTAGCATAAGTACATCACTCGCCGTATGTCCCTTCTCTCGTCGTGACTAAATTGGAGATCAACCATGAAACCGCTTTTTTGGGCCGCTACCACGGTCATATTCGCCTTAGCTTCAACCGCCTCCTATGCGCAATCGACTACTCCTGTCTCCCGCGCGCAAGTAAAAGACGAAATTCGAAAGCTCGAACAGGTCGGCTACAACCCAAGCAGTCGTATAAAGGACTATCCTGCAGATATCCAGTATGCGGAAGACCTGGTCGCAAAAAGCAAGGACGCGAGTGCGTACGGCTCTGTCTCCGATTCCAACTCGCAATCGGGAGAGCAATAAATTTTGGGATTGACGTTAGACCCCTGCAATCCGTGCGGCAACGGGCGCTCAGTCACGATAGCGGTCCGCCATAGCAGCGTTTACGGAAAATTGGTGCACCAACGATTGCCAAACGGTATGGTGGACGGGAGCAATGAGGAGAGCTTCGTAGAACTACGGGATGCCGCGAAAGTTATTGCGGAAGCGCTTTCCCGGCTCGGGCGCAACTTTGATCCGGCCAGCCACGACGACCTTGACCGTGTGGTCCAGTACGTGTCGGACCCTGATGGCTGATGATCGAGCGATGTACGACGAGCTTGTTAGTGCTCTTATAAGAACGGAAGATCTCCTCCCCAAAAAGCGTGGGCCGGTTTTCTGTGAGGCACTCGCCACACGGAAGGCCGAGGCCCGCGAAGCCCTTTGATCCGGTGCGAATCTATGCCGAGCGCGGGCCAGCTGACGAATTCTTGACGGATGATGTATCCAGCCGAGGACGTCTCCTTACTGCCCTTGACACCGTCGCGCCCGCAAAAGGAATCGCGAAACGATGATGTGGTCCCGACTGCTTGGAATCATGGTGCTAGTGCTGCGGGTCAATGCAGCCAGCGTGTGGGAATAGTCGGGAGCTTCGGGCTCGTGACACGCTGTTTGGGATCGCTGACGGTGTGGAACGAGATTTTCCGTGGGCAACTGATAGGCTGGACACGATAACGAGCGTTATCGCCGCAGCGAGGCTGACCGACGTCTCTCGTTCGGCCGATGACATCTCAGGAAGGCACTGGTCATTGCGTCTGGGGGCAATGTGGATCCGCAATTGTTCATCCGGTCAATCTCCTGACGTCGGTCCAGGCGGACCACGTTTAAGAAAACCTGGCAGTTCGAAAAATTCGCACACCCCGGACTAAATTCCATGCAATTCAAAAACTGACGGCAGCACTATGATCCGCTGATCGACAAGCGCGGCTCAATAGCGAGGAAGAACTCGGTGTCCCAGATCAGCTATGCCAAAATTCATGGTGCTCCCAAGGCCGACCTGCATGTCCATTTGGAAGGCACCATTTCGCCCGACATGATGTATGCGCTTGCGAAGCGTAACAATGTCGACATTGGTTTCGACTGCCCCGAGGCAATCGCCGCCGCATACGAGTTCCGGAATCTCGATACGTTCCTTCAGGTGTATTACGCGGGACTACGGGTGCTCTTGACGCAGGACGACTTCTACGCAGTCACGTTCGACCATCTGTTGCGCGCTCATGAGGAAAGTACGCGCTACATTGAGTTCTATACCTCGCCCCAGTCTCACATCGAACGGGGTATTCCTGCTTCCGTGATGCTCGCCGGCATCTTCCGCGCGTGTGACGACGCCGAGTCGCAATGCGGCATCAAGGCCAACGTGATATACGGGCTTCAGCGTCATCGCAGCGAGGCCGACGCGCTCGCGGCCATCGAGGAGGCCGAGCCGTTCGGCGAACGCATCATCGCGCTTGGATTGGGTGGTCCGGAGCAGAACAATCCGCCCTCAAGGTTCGTTCGAGCGTTCGAATGCGCTCGCGAACTGGGCTGGCACACGACCGTGCATGCTGGTGAAGAAGGACCTGCGGACTACATTTCGCAGGCACTGGATCTGCTTCGCGCTGATCGTATTGATCACGGTGTGACGGCGGAACAGGATCTGGCACTGGTTGCACGTCTCGCTAAGTCGCGCGTGCCGCTGACGGTCTGCCCCATCTCCAACGTCAAGCTGAAAGTGTTCGATTCGCTGGAGCAGCATAACGCGAGACGCCTGCTTGAAGCAGGATGCATTGTGACGTTCAACACTGACGATCCATCTTACTTTAAGGCAGACCTGACGGAGAATATTCTCCGAACCTCGCGGGCACTTGACTTGAGCGACGATCAGATTTTCGAGGTTATGCGCAATGGATTCGAAGCCGCATTCTGCGATGACTCATCCAAGCTCGCAATGCAACAGTCGTTGCTCAACTACTGGTACAACTGACCAACCGTTCTTATGCATCCATGAGATCTTCGCTGGAACGTGCGATCAATATTGAAGATCTTCGACGATTGGCACAGCGTGCTTTGCCGAAGATGCTATTCGATTACGTCGACGGCGGTTCCGATGACGAACGGGGAATCAGGCGCAATCGCGAGGCATTTGATCGTTGGACACTCGTGCCGCGTTATCTGCGAGACGTAACGCAACGGTCTACCGTCACCTCGCTGCTCGGCACCGAATACGCGGCACCGTTTGGCATCAGTCCCACCGGCTTCGCAGGTTTGCTGCGTCCCGGAGCAGACTACATGCTCGCCCAGGCGGCTTCGCTTGCAAAGCTGCCGTTCATCTTGTCGGGCGTCAGTAACTCGACACTCGAAGAGATCGGCGAACAGGCGGGCGGCGCGTTGTGGTACCAACTTTACCCGTCTCGCGATCGCTCAATCAGCGACGATATCGTTCAGCGGGTGGCCGCTGCCGGCGTCGAACATCTGGTTGTCACGATCGACCTGCCTGTCGTCTCCAATCGCGAGCGGGATATCCGCAATGGCTTTGGCTTCCCGCCAAAAATCAAAGCCTCCGCCTATCTGGAAACGCTCAGGCATCCGGCCTGGTGCTGGCGTTATATCGCGTCCGGCAAATATCCAGTCTTCGCCGACTGGACGCGGTATGCGGGACAATCTCCCACGCCAGCCAAGGTAGCCCAGCTCGTGAAGGACAATTCGCCGGCGGTAATGACGTGGAACGATGCCCAAAGACTCCGGGACAGATGGCCTGGCAAGCTTGTACTCAAAGGCATTCTTCACGCGGAAGATGCTGTCATTGCTCGACGACACGGCGTGGACGGATTGATTGTGTCGAATCACGGCGGCCGCCAGTTGGACCGCGCCGTAACGTCGATCGACGCGCTTCCGGTCATTCGCCGCGCAGTCGGCCCCGACTATCCGCTCATGCTCGACAGCGGTGTGCGCAGAGGCAGCGACATCGCTATCGCACTGTGCCTAGGCGCGGATTTCGTATTCGCCGGACGCCCCACTCTCTTTGGCGTCGCCGCTGCGGGGCAAATGGGCGCAACACAAGCGATTTCCATTCTGCAAAGCGAGTTTGACCGAGTGCTCGGTCAGCTTGGTGCATCGAACATTTCCATGCTCGATCCGACGTTCGTCTCAAGCATGCCACAAACACAGCAAAACGCACCATAACGATCCGCCATGAACCGCGGCTTGTTGCACGATGTTCGGCCCCCGCGTCGAGTCCCGCCCTTTCGTCCTGGCTACCCTAGGTCCGCATTTAAGCGACTGTTCTAATTTTTCGCACACGTCGTTCCAAAAATAGTTTGGCGCAGCAATTGACTCAACTTATTGTCCAGCAGATCGTAAGTCATAGCTCATGAGTGCACCGCATCGTCGCTTGATCCGGTTTCGATTGGTCCGGTTTAACGCGCCTCGACCGGCGTCGCATCCGGCAACCGGCCGTGCGCATCTATCGCACTACTAGAGAGCCCCGTCGCTTAACTCGTTTCCGTATCACAGACCTTTTGAGAATAGCCATGCGACTCAAGCCTTATTATTTTCGTGTACTAACTATATTTTCTTGCTTGTTTTCATTCGGCCCGTCGGCATATGCGGCCGCGCCCATGAAGCCCGTGCGAATCGTTGTCGGCACGCAGGCTTTGAATATCGGCTACCCGTGGCTTACGCTTCCGCAAGCGCTCGGATACTGGAAGGACGAAGGCTACGACGTTCAGGTGGTACCCCTTTCGCCGCCAGCTCAACCCATCACGCTTCTGGTGGCCGGTCAGGCAGACTTCGCGCAGGTCAACGGAGCCGTCGTCGTGCAGGCACAGACGCTCAAGAACGAACCGGTCAAGGTCGCCATGTTGAACGGGGTCACCGACTGGTCCGTGGCCGTGCTCGACGACTCGTCTTATAAGACAGTCAAGGATCTCAAAGGCAAGACGATTGGTGCTTTCGGACTCGCGTCGGGCGGTGTTGCCCTATTTCGCGCGCTTCTCCAGGACAACGGCATTGATCCCGACAAGGATGTACACCTGATTGCCGTGGGCAGCGGCGCCCCGGCCATTGAAGCTTTGCGCACGGGACGCGTGCAGGGCCTAGTCTTCTGGGCTACCGCCATGGCAAGCTTTGAAAACGCCGGCTTGAAACTGCGCTACATGCGCGGCCCCGACTGGCGTCGCATTCCCGACTACACCTTGTCGGTGATGGACAAAACTGCGCAGGCGGACCCGAAAATGGTTGAGGGTATTATCCGGGGCATGGCGAAGGCAACGCTGTTTGCGTTGACCAATCCCGACTGCGCCCGCAAGATCCAATGGAAAACATGGCCCGCGACAAAGCCTACCGGATCGAGCGACGAGCGTACGCTGGCGCGGTGGGATGGAAATATCCTGAAGGCCCAGCTCGACACGCTGCGCGATGCATTCACACTCAACGGCGGAAAATACTATGGGAATTTCGATCCGCCGACCTATGACGCGCTGCAAAATTTCATGTTGCGCACAAAGCAGATTCCTAAGACCGTACCCTCCTCCAACTATGCGCTGACAATCCCGGATCTTTACAAGAAGGCCAATAACTTCGATGCCGAAGCCATTAGACAGTCGGCGCTGAAGTGCTCGAACTGGTAGGCCGACGCCATAATCCAGGCGTGGTGCTTCTGACGATCACGCGTGCGTGATCGGGCAAATGATCGTTTTTTCCGACATCGTGAGCCGCCCAGCAGCTCCTGCATACTGCGCGGTAAACATTGTAGATTTTGCAGACAATACAACGCGGAGAAAAATATGATCAACAATGTCGGCCTCAAGTATTTCGTCGGTGTTGCCCGATCTGGCTCCATCCGGCGAGCCGCGGAGCAGTTACACGTTGCGGCGTCGGCGATCTCGCGGCAAATCCAGATGTTGGAAGAAGAACTCAACGCTGAAGTGTTCGAACGCCATCGAGGGCAGAAGGTACTCAAACTGACTGCCGCGGGCGAGTTACTACTCGAGTACACCCGGCTCATTGAAAACGAGCTTGATCAGGTCCGGGCGGACATTCGCGCGATTGACACGCTCCAGAAGGGGGCCGTACGACTTGGGGCTTCAGAGTCCTTTTCCCGCGAATTTCTCCCTACGTTCCTGCAGCGCTTTCACGCCCAGTATCCCGGCATCGTCTTTCATGTGATCGTTGCGGGGGGAGGCAAGCTGGTAGAGCTGCTGGCCAAGGACGAAATCGATGTAGCTTTGGCATACCGGGCACCGGACGCATTCGATGTGCAAGTCATCGCCGAAACCTATGTGACGCCGTGCCTGCTTGTCTCGGCCACGCATCCTTTCGCCACCCGCCGCTCGGTCAACATCGAGGAATGCGGCGACCTTGAAATGGCGCTTCCAGATGAGTCGCTCACCATCCGGGAAAGTTATGTGCGGATGTTTTCCAAGGCCCATATCAAGCCACGAGTCGCGCTGGTCACGAATTCATTCGAACTGATGCGCGCTGCCGCGGTTGCCGGACTCTGCAACACGATCGTCAACAAGTACTTCGGCAACTACAAGGTCCCGCGCGGCTTGCGTTATGTCCCGTTGCAGGGCGATGGCGTCGAGCGATGGCCGCTCAGGCTATGCGTGCACACGGGCAGGAGTTTGCCCGTGTCGGTGAAATTGTTTATCGAGCGGCTTCAGGCAGAGATGGCGGGAGTCGATCAAGGCAGGCAGTAAGCGGCTCGGCGCGCGGTTGATCGACTCCGGTTAAACCGGTCAGTACCGGTAGGCTTCGCTCTTGTATGGGCCTTCCTTGGGCAAATTAATATACGCGGCCTGGTCGTCCGTCAACATGGTCAGTTGAGCCCTGACCTTGTCCAGATGCAGTCGCGCCACACGCTCGTCGATCAGCTTCGGCAGCACGTAGACTGTCCCTGCCTCGTACTCGTCTCGATGGGTAAAGATCTCAACCTGCCCCAGGGTCTGATTCGCGAGGCTACACGACATGACGAAGCTGGGATGCCCGGTCGCGCAGCCCAGATTCACAAGCCGTCCTTTCGCCAGCAAGATGATGCGTTTTCCATCTGGAAAAATGACGTGGTCGACTTCCGGTTTGATCTCGTCCCAATCGCACCGGGCCAAGGAGGCTACATCGATTTCGTTGTCGAAATGCCCGATATTGCAGACGATCGCCTGATCACGCATGCGCGCCATGTGCTCATAGGTGATCACGTCCTTGTTGCCGGTCGCGGTCACGAAGATGTCGCATTTGTCGGCGGCATAGTCCATGGTGACAACCCTATAACCTTCCATAGCAGCCTGAAGCGCGTTGATCGGATCGACCTCCGTCACCCAGACCTGAGCGCTCAGCGCACGCAACGCCTGAGCCGAGCCCTTTCCGACGCCGCCATAGCCCGCGACGCACGCGACCTTGCCGGCAATCATGACGTCGGTGGCGCGCTTGATTGCGTCCACGAGTGACTCGCGGCAGCCGTACTGGTTATCGAATTTGCTCTTGGTGACGGAATCATTGACCGCGATCGCGCGCATGCGGAGCGCGCCGTTTGCGCTCATTTCGTGCAAACGCATGACACCCGTCGAGGTCTCTTCCGTCACGCCCAGAATATGTTTGAGACGCCGGCTATACCACGATGAGTCGCGTGCAAGCGTGTTCCTGATCGCCGCGAACATGGCCGACTCGTCGGCGCTCTTTGGCGCATCCAGCAGGGACAGGTCGTGCTCCGTTTGGCTCCCGAGATGGATGAGCGCAGTGGCATCGCCGCCGTCATCGAGAATCATGGTCGGTCCCTCCTCGGGCGTGCCCGCCCGGCCGCCGAAATCGAAGATGCGATGGGTGAAGTCCCAATACTCGTCCAGCGTCTCGCCTTTTTTTGGCAAATACCGGCGTACCGTTTGAAGCAACAGCGGCCGCTGCATGGTCCTGAGTCGAGAAAATATTGCACGAGGCCCAGCGAACCTGGGCGCCCAGTGCCTCGAGCGTTTCGATAAGGACGCCGGTCTGGATCGTCATGTGCAGCGAACCCGCAATTCGCGCTCCGTCGAGCGGACGGAATACCTGCAATTCCTGGCGAATGGCCATGAGACCAGGCATTTCCGTTTCGGCGATCCTGAGTTCCTTATGGCCCCATGTAGCGAGCGCCATGTCTGCGACAACGACTTGCGAGCTTGAAGATGTATTCAGCGTTTCCATTGGTTCTCCGTAAAGGTGCAGAAGCCGCCGCTACGCGAGCAATTACCCCACCCGCATCCCAGCGGATGAGCGTCGTTCACCAGATCCATTAAATGGACCTGCCCGAGCCTCATCCCGCGACCTGGAGACCGGTCAGGATTGCAACGCTCCTCGGGAAATCGTACGTAGTTTGCGTCCTGATCCGGTCGCCATGGTGCGAAAAATTCGCGCAGCGTCGACGAAAATCTCTGTTTGACCTGCTTTTTTTACGCGCTTACCTTGAAATCACCCTCGGACCTCCTGGAAGCGTTTTGGGACCGCGGGTCACCGACCCGTGGACCGGTCAAAGACATCTGCTCGAATCACCCGATGAAGCCAGACGTCGGGGTTCTCTTGAGGAATCCAGATTGCATCCGCTCTCCCCCCTTCTCAATCCAACTTCCATCGCAGTGCTAGGTGCGTCTCCGCGTGTGGAAGCGTTAGGGCACACGGTCATCCGCAATCTTCAGCGCGTCGGCTACCCTGGCAGGATCTATCCCATTCATCCGAGTGCGCGGGATGTCCTCGGGCTGAAGGCCTATCCGAGCGTCCAGGAGATTCCTGGCACCGTCGATTGCGCCGTTATTGCGTTAAGCGTCGACAAGGCATTGCCAGCGCTCGAAGAACTGCACGAACACGGAATCCACAATGCCGTGCTCTATGCAAGCGGCTTTGCGGAAACCGGCGCAGAGGGCGCGGCCTTGCAGGAAAAATTGGCCCGGTACTGCAGCGATCATTCGATTAATCTTTGCGGTCCTAACTGCCTCGGCCTCTACAGCGTCGCCTCGCACGTTTCACTCTATAGCGCGTCGCTGCCGGAGAACCTTCAGCTCGGCGGCCTCGCACTGATTTCTCATTCCGGGTCGGCTTGCATTGCACTGAGCAACCTCAACAGATTCAGCTTCAGCCATCTGATCTCGCTTGGAAACGGCGCGGTGACGGACATTGGCGATTACCTCGATTTTGTTGCTCAAGACGAAAATTGCACGGTCGCGGCGCTTTTTTTAGAAACGTTGCGAGACCCGGACAAATTCGCAACAGCCGCATTGAAGATGCGCAAGGCGGGCAAGCCGGTCGTCGCACTCAAAGTCGGTAGGTCGACATCCGGGGCGGCGGCCAGCGCTGCGCACACCGGCGCGATTGCCACGCCGGATACCGCACTGCAGGCCTTTTTCCGCCGCCTCGGTGTCGTGCTTGTGGAAGACTATGACGAGCTGATCGAAACCTGTTCGCTGTTCCTTTCGAATAGCCGTATTCCGGGCGGTAACGGTGTCGCCGTGCTTAATGTCAGCGGTGGTGAACTCGCGCTCACCTGCGATATCGCGGAGCGAGTCGGCCTGAACATCCCAGAGCTCTCGCGCGACACCATCGACGCTTTAAAAGATATCCTGCCTCCGTTTGGATCCCCTCGAAATCCGCTAGATGCAACGGGTGTGGCCGTCTTCGATACCGTCATGTACGCGAACTGCCTGCGGGCGCTGCTTGCCGATCCCGGGATCTCTCTCGTAGCAATCTCCCAGGACTGTCCCTGGACGCTAGGCAGCGATCAGGCGGCAATTTACGGGCGCCTTGCCGAAGCGGTCGTGACTGCATCGGTGAATGCGGCCAAGCCGGTCGTCTTCTTCAACAATGTGTCCGATGCCATTCACCCGGACGTGCTGGCGCCGCTTCGACTCGCGGCGATTCCCGCGTTAAGCGGTATGCGCAATGCGCTGAAGGCGATTGGCCATCTGATCCAGTACCACGAGTATGTCCAATCCGCACCGGCATCATTCGCCGCGCTGCGCGATGAACGATGGGTAGCGCGGCTTGCATCCGCCGATCCGTTTACCGAACGCGAAAGCAAGGCCTTTCTCGCCGATCACGGCATTGCGGTCACGCTCGAACATCTCGCGACGAATGCGGATGAAGCCGCAACGGCTGCGCATGGGCTGGGATTTCCGGTCGTACTGAAAATCGACTCCGAAGATATCCCTCACAAGACCGAAGTCGGCGGCGTGATGCTAAACCTGCAGAACGAAGCGGAGGTGTTGTCCGCCTTCGCCGACATGATCGAACGGGTCAAAGCGCGTTTGCCCGATGCCCGTATCAATGGCGTGCTGGTACAGCAACAAGTGTCTGCGGGCGTTGAAGCCATCGTAGGCATTGCCACGCATCGGCCATTCGGTCCTGGTGTTGTCGTCGGCTCAGGCGGCGTGCTGGTCGAGCTGCTGCACGACGCCGCCTTTGAAATCGCGCCGGTCAGCCGGGATCAGGCCGACGGCATGATTTCGCTCACACGCCTTGACCGGCTCTTGAGCGGCTACCGCGGGGCACTGCCGGCAGACCGTGGCGCTTTGGCAGCCATGGTATCCCGGCTTTCCGACATTGCGATCGCCTATCAGCACGAACTCGACGCCGTGGATCTAAACCCGGTATCAGTCCAGCCCTTCGGGAAAGGCGCCGTCGTTCTGGACGCACTGATCATTCCGAAAGCAAAAACAATCCTGGAGACAAGACAATGATGTACGACACGATCGAACTGGTGATCGAAGGTCCCGTGGCGACCCTCGCCTTGTCGCGACCCGACAAGATGAATGCACTGAGCGACCAGTTGCTGCTGGAAATGCAGGACGCGCTTGATGTCATAGAGAACAACCAGCAGATTCGCGCAGCCGTCATCACCGGGCGAGGCAAGGCCTTCTGCGCCGGTTTCGATCTGTCGCCGCGCGAGCATCCTCTTGTCACCGTTCAGGACTGGCGCGAGCACGTGAAACTTGGCAACGACACGTGGTGGAAAATCTGGAAGTCGCGTGTCCCGTATATTGCCGCCGTGAACGGTTACGCGTTGGGCGGCGGTTGCGACCTCACGATGGTCTGTGATTACACATTGGCTGCCGACACGGCCTCTTTCGGCGAACCGGAAATCCAGTTCCAGTCCGCACCGCCCTTCAACATTACGCCGTGGATTCTCGGCATGAAGAAGACCAAGGAATTTCTTCTCTTCGGCGATCGCGTGGACGCCGTCGAAGGTGAGCGGCTGGGGCTCGTCAATCGAATTGTGCCGCTCGCAGAACTGGCCGGGCAAGCAACGCAAACCGCCTTGAGGATCGCGAGATTGCCTCCGCCCGCGGTGCAACTCAACAAACTCGGCATCAATCGCAATTACGAACTCCGCGGCTTTGCGTCGACCATCGAATACGGCAGCGAAATCTTCACTCAGGTGTTGATGTCGACATCCGGCGAAGCAGACGAGTTTTTTGAGCGCATGAATCGGGACGGCCTCAAGGCGGCATTCAAATGGCGGGATGCGCGTTTTAGCACCGTCGATTCGACGGCCAATCCGACATCACTCTGAATACCGCGTCGCGGTATAAACGGAGCAATCGATGATTACAGTATCCGGTCTGAACAAGACCTATCAGACGCGCGAAGGCAACGAAATCCATGCCCTGCATGAAGTGGCGTTCGCTGTCGAACCCGGTGAATTTATTACCGTCGTTGGACCTAGCGGGTGCGGAAAATCGACCTTGCTGAAAATTCTGGCCGGCATTCTGCGGCGCACGTCCGGCAGCGTATCTATCGCCGGGCGACCGATCGACGGGCCCAATCATGAGGTCGGTGTCGTCTTTCAGGCGCCTGTACTGCTGCCGTGGCGCACCGTCATTCAAAACATCCTCATGCCGAGCGAGCTGCACGGCAAGCTCACCAGCGTGCACCGCAAGCGCGCGGATAAATACCTGGCGATGGTGGGTCTCGAAGGGTTCGAGGACAAGTATCCGGGGGAGCTGTCGGGCGGAATGCAACAGCGCGTGGGGATAGCTCGAGCCCTGTGCCACGATCCCAATCTGCTTCTGATGGACGAACCATTTGGCGCGCTCGACGCGATGACCCGCGAGATGATGAATCTCGATCTGCTCAGGATTCGCGCCGAGAGTGGGAAGACGGTGCTTCTCGTGACACACAGCATTCCGGAAGCCGTCTTCCTCGCTGACCGCGTCATTGTCATGTCCCCGCGTCCAGGGCGGATAGCCGACGTACTTGCGGTCGATCTTCCGCGCGAGCGCAAGCTCGAAATGATCAACTCCGAACCCTTCGGGAAGGTGGTAACCCGGATCCGCAGCCACTTCAACTCTCACGGGACCCTCGACTCATGAGCACTTCTATCGAACAGGCGACCCGGATCGACGGGGTTCGCGACAAGTCCCCAGGCAAGCATTCGGATCACCTGATGTCGGCTGCTTTGCTGGTCGTGATTCTCGGCGCATGGGAATTCGGCGTTCGCTACTTCAACGTGTCGACGCTCATTGTTCCCACACCCAGCGCCACATTCGTTTCGCTTATTCAGGGATGCGCTGACGGATCGCTCATATCCAACCTGGGCGTGACGTTTTACGAAACCATGGCGGGCTTTTTTGCCGGTGCGGGTCTTGGGCTTATTCTCGGCGGCATAATCGGCCAGTCTGCCTACGCGGAGAAAATCTTCTATCCGTATGTGATCGCATTTCAGACAGTCCCGAAAGTGGCGATCGCGCCGCTGATCGTGATCTGGTTTGGTTACGGCGTCACGTCCAAGATCGTCATCACCGCCACGATCGCGTTCTTCCCGGTGCTGGCGAACACCATCGTCGGCCTGCGGTCCGCGCCGCGCGAGCAAATCGATTTGCTCGTCGCGTTCACCGGCTCGAAATGGCAGATTTTCCGCTACGTGAAAATTCCCAACGCGCTGCCGTATATCTTCGTTGGCCTCGACGTCGCCATCGTGCTTGCCGTTATCGGCGCGATTGTCGGTGAATTCGTCGGATCGCAGGCGGGCCTGGGTTATCTCATCTTGCAGCGAAATTTTTCGATGGATACCGCGGGTGTGTTCGCGATTCTCCTTATTCTTTCGCTGATGGGGGTTGGGCTGCACTGGGTCATGCAGGCCATCAAGAAAAAGGTCGTGTTCTGGGTCAACCACGACGCGGATCACGTATCGGGCGCCTAAGCGCGTCACGTCAATTTTCATGGGCTGCTCACACTCCACTCACACTCATATCATGACAACACTTGAACACGGCACGACCATCACCCTTGACGTCACGGTCACGCTCGAACATCTGGCGAGCCGGCTGGAACTCGATTCGGGGGAACGTTTCCCGGGCGTACTTTCGACACCTTGGCTCATTGCACATCTGGAGCGCGCGGCCGCCAAAGCGTTGCATCCGGTGCTGCAGGAAGGACAGCTTTCGGTCGGCTCGAGCGTCGTGTTCGAGCATCTCGCGCCCACTCCGCCCGGTGCGCAATTCACGGCACATGCGAAGTTCACGGGCAGGGACGGTCCGCTATATCTATTCGACATCTGGGCCGACGATGCGGGAGGCGTGATCGGCAAAGGCTCTCACGCTAGAGCGGTCGTGCCAGGCTTGGCGGTAGAGAAACGTGCTCTCAAGCGCACGGGCCAGGCAAACTGACGGGAGGGAAACTCACCATGAAAACGAATGATACGGCCGGTCATCGCGACGAACGCCAAACCCGCGAAGACCTCGCAGCAGCCTATCGGCTTATCGCCCTGCTCGGCATGGATGACGGAATCTACACGCATATTTCGGCACGCATGCCTGGCTCACACGAGCAATTCCTGATCAATCCCTTTGGCCTGCTGTTCCGTGAGGTGACGGCTTCGTCGCTCGTCAGAATCAACCTCGACGGTGAGCTCGTCGGGCCGTCCGGCTACGAGGTCAATCCCGCCGGCTTCACCATTCACAGCGCGATCCATGCCGCTCGTCCTGATGCCGCCTGCGTGATGCATACGCACACGATCGGAGGTGTCGCCGTCTCGTCTCTGGACGAAGGGCTGCAGCCATGCAATCAGTGGGCTTTTCAGTTCTATAACCGGGTGGCCTATCACGACTTCGAAGGACTCGCGCTCGATCTCGAAGAACGCCAGCGCCTCGTCACGAGCCTCGGCAGTGAGAAGCGCTGTCTGATACTTCGCAATCATGGCCTGCTGACGATCGGGCGCACGGTCGCTGAAGCGTTCATCCTGATGCATAACCTGGAGCGGGCGTGTCGAGTACAGCTAGCGATACAGGCATCGGGCCGCAAGATTCGCGAAGTTGCGCCTGAGGTGTGCGAGCACACGGCCCGGCAATATGAACGAGGGGGCTCAAGCGCGAACCAGCTCGAAGGGACCGCGCGGGAATGGAACGGCTTTTGTCGTCTCCTCGATGCGCAGGTCGGCACCGGATATCGGCAATGAGCGAGACAGTCGCCCTGTCCCCGTCTCGAACTGGAGTGGACCGACGCCGGGCACGCTCGGCGCGCAAGCCCCCTTGTATCGCGCTGATCGGCGGTTCGAGTGACATGTCGTTCCTCGTGCCGGCTTTCAGACGGCTGCCTCAGGCGCTCGATCTTCGCTGGGGAGACGATCTCGGCAGTTTGTCGGATATCGAAGCCGTCGTTTGCTGGAGACCTCCCGCTGGTTTGCTTCATCAACTGCCGAATCTACGGCTCATACAATCCTCGGGTGCGGGCGTCGACCATATTCTCGCCGACCCGGATCTACCGGCGCACGTCCCGCTTTGCCGCGCCATCGACCCGGGTATGGCGGCGGGCATGGCGGCTTATGTGAGCTGGGCGGTGGTGCATCATCAGCGCAAAATGAAGGGCTATCTGGGCCACGGCATTGTCCGCGCCTGGGAAGCGCTTCCTTTCGTTGCGCCGCAGCGTCACGTTGTCGGTATTGCCGGAATGGGAGAGCTTGGACGGGCGACCGCGCACGCACTCTCGGCAATTGGCTATACCGTTCGAGGCTGGGTGCGGCGGCCACCGGCATTCCCCGTTGAAGGCGTAACGTACTTTTGCGGGGATGTGGAACTCAAGCCATTCCTTCGCGAATGCAATACCCTCGTCTGTCTGCTGCCGCTCACACACGAGACTCACGGCTTTCTTGGCGCCAACGTCTTCTCGACGCTGAAAGCCGGCGCCCATGTGATCAATGTCGGCCGTGGCGAACACCTGAACGAGCGCGACCTTTTGGAGGCCCTCGCCGATGGCAGTGTTGACGCAGCCACGCTCGATACCTTCCGGACCGAACCGTTGCCCCCATCCAGTGAGCTTTGGTCACATCCGCGGATCTGCGTCACGCCGCACATTGCAAGCCGTTGCGACCCGATTGCGCTCGCTGGTCAAACCGTCAAGCGGCTGTTAGCCATTCGTAAAAACCTGCCGGCGGCGGGTCTGGTCGATCGCGCCGCCGGATACTGAACCCACTGCCCTTTCATTCGTTTGCGCCAGCAAGCCATAGGATTATTTCGATGACCAACATCCATACCTTTATTGAAGGCATTCCCAAAGCAGAGCTTCACATGCATCTGGAAGGCTGCATAGAGCCGGACATGATGTTCGCGCTCGCCGAACGCAACGGTCTTTCACTGCGATGGCCGTCGCCAGAAGCGCTCAGGGCCGCCTACGCGTTTAAGGAACTCCAGTCGTTCCTGGATCTTTACTTCGAGGGTTGCCGTGTCCTGGTCAAGGAACGCGACTTCTACGACGTGACCTATCGATATCTTCGCCAAGCGCACGAACAGAACGTCCGTCATGCGGAGATGTTCATCGGCCCTCAAACGTTTGTGGAGCGCGGCACCCCCCTTGCTCAATTAATGGAAGGCGTGCTGGGCGCGATGCGGGATGCCCGACGTGATGCCGGCATCACGTCGGGCTTGCTGATCAGCGCGCATCGTCATCGAAGCGAGGCGGAGGCGCTCGAGCTTCTCGAGTCAATCATGCCGTGGAAAACACAGATTGCCGGCATTGGCATGGGTGGTGCAGAACTGCCACATCCGCCCAGCAAGTTTGTTGAGTTCTTCCGCAGATGCAGATCGTATGGCTTCCCCGTCACTATTCATGCTGGCGAGGAAGGTCCGGCAGACTATGTTCGTCAGGCAGTCGACCTTTTGCATGTGAATCGCATCGATCATGGCAACGCTTGTCTAAATGATACCGACCTGGTGAAGACTCTTGCCGCCCGGCGCATTCCGCTCACTGTCTGCCCGCTCTCCAACGTCAAGCTGAACGTGGTCGATGCCACCGCGCCTCATCCTTTGCGCGCCATGCTCGATGCCGGTCTATGCGCTACGATCAACTCCGACGACCCGCCGTACTTCGGCGGCTATGTGAACGAGAACTTCATGTTCGTCCAGCAGAACCTGCAGCTCTCTCGCAGCGAAATCGTTCAGCTCGCCAAAAACAGCTTCGAGGCATCGTTTATCGAACGTTCAGTTGCCGACGCGTACATTCAGTACGTCGACGACTACGACAAATCTTTCCCTGAGAACGTCCAGGTATAGGGAGTCGTCCAGCCCGGAGCCTCTCCACGCGGCTCCAGGCTGCACAGGAAAATCCGTTAGAACCGCGTGCGAATGCCGGCTACAACCGACGTCTGATTGTTAGAACTCGATGCCGTGGTCGTATAGATCTGCGCATGATGCGCGTCACCCACCGCACGCTGGTACATGCCAACCAGCCAGAGATCCGTGCGCTTGCTCAGCGAATACACAGCGCCAAGGTTCAACTGGTGATATCGCGGTTGCAGGTCTGCGGAATAGTTTCCGGCCGTGAAGATATAGCCTGCGCCTAACAGAATGTCGGGCGTAATTCTTTTAGTCACCGTCAATTCGGCGTTTTGCAGGCGCAAACCCGTATTGTCGAGATAGTTGTAGAGCACGTTGGTGTAGTTTGCCGCCACCTGAACGACGTTGAAGTCGTAGCTTGCACCAACGCCCATGATCCGTTGCTGGGCCGTCACCGCTCCGGTGAGACTCTTGACGAAGGGATTCGAGAATCCCCATGTGTCGTCGTCCACGGCTCCGTTGAGATTCGACGCAACCGAGGGATGATTGAACTGCGTAAATGCCGCGCCAAGCTTTAACTGACCCACGACGTAGTTTGCCCCGACGCTATAGCCATTGTTGTTGGAGAATGCGCCGGCTTGATTTGAAAGCGCGTATGAGCCAGCGAACGATAGACCGTGGATGTTGGGAGATGCATACCGGATCGAATTATTGAACCGGTTGGAATTGAAGATATTGTCGTTGTCGCCAATGTGCGTCGCGAAGGCCGCGAAGATGACACCTGACTCAGTCCAGTATAGTTGCTGCGCCATTTCCTCGAGCTGGCGACCCATGGTCACCGTACCGATTGCGTCGTTCGTTAACCCTACGTAGGCCCATCGCCCAAACATTCTTCCGCCTTGTCCGAGTGAACCGTTCGTCGAATTGAAGCCGTTCTCAAGCATGAAGATCGCGGCATTTCCACCTCCCAGATCCTCGCGTCCTTTGAAGCCCACGCGAGGTAATTGTTCCGGACCACTTGCCATTGATACCTGAGAATGGCCACCCGCATTCGACGTGTACAGGATACCTGTGGAAATAAGTCCATATAGCGTGACGGAACTTTGTGCTTGACCTATTTGCGGCAAGGCCGCCGCAACACCCACGACTGATGATGTTGCGACAAATCGCTTGATCCATTGTCTTCTCTTCATGATGCGATCTCCAAGACCTATCTGTTCGCCGAACGCACGACGATGCATTTTGACTTACAAATACTTCGTTATACGAAGTAACTACGCTGGACAACCGCGTTGTAAGACGAAACTTCTTATGGCCCGCTCTGGCTCACTCGGGTTGAGCCACTGTATCCAGCGATAAATGCGCGTCAAAAATCAAAATTCGAACGCGTCGGCCGATTTTCTAGAACAGCGAACGGGATCGCGAACAAGACGACGCACGCATGAAATATGTTCATTAGCGATTTTGAAGGGCCGCGAGCTTGTCCATCTCGGTCATGAAGTGCTCAACGACAACCTTCACTGCCAATGGCAATTCGCGTTCGGATCGGACCAGCAGACACAGGGGCAGGGAATGCAGGCCCGACTCAAGCAGCGGCCGGTGGACGACCTTGCCCGTCGCGAGATCGCTAAGAAGCGACATTGATGTCGTCAGTACGAGCCCCGCTCCTTCCCGCACTAACGTGCGCATCATCGACATTGAGTTCGTTTCGATCACCGGCGTCAGGCTGCTGCCAATACCAATGTTGATCCGGTCGAGCATGACGCGAAACAGCATGTCGCGGGACGGAAAAATCACCGGATAAGGGGCGCAGTCGCGCAGTCCGATTACATCCCTGCGCGCGAGCGGATGCCCGCTTTGCATCGCCACGCCTATCGCACTCTGCACGACGCGCAACCGTTCCAGCGGCACGGCCACAACAGGCTCCCAACACATGCCGATGTCCAGTTCGCCGTTGAGCAGTTTGCGGACGATTTCCGAGGAATTCCCAATATATGCGTTGAAACATATTCCTGGGTAACGCTTGCGCAGATCGCTCAGCGCGCGAGGGAGAACCTCTTCACCCAGCGTCTGCAGAGCGCCGATCGAAACGCGTCCGCGCTTAAGTCCACGCAACTCTTCAACGTGCGAAAGGGCGGTTGCTGCGTTCCGCTCGAATTGCTGAATGGTCTCCAACACGATCTCGCCCGCTTCGGTCAGTCTCATGCCACGCGGCAGCCGCTCGAACAGTGCCGCACCGAACTGTTCCTCAAGCTGCTGGATCTGTCGCGCGATCGCCGAAGGTGAAATATGCAGGTTATCGGCCGCGCGACGAATGGACCCTTCAAGGGCCACTTCCCGGACGTAATGCATCAGCGGAGACATCAGGATGGTTCTCATGGGCTTCCAGAGAGTTGCTGATCGTGGCTTTACAGTGCGCTTGTGTGTGGCCTCGCAATAACGGCATGCACATGATGAGCAATCTATCGCGCATGAGCGTCTCCGAAAACCACCGTTTTTCGAGGAGCGCGTTCGATTTATTTGTTCACTTGACCGGGAAATTCTCAGCGTGAAGCCAATTGCGTTGCCCCGACGGCAACACATGAGGGCAACGCAGCGTTCTGATTTCGTTGCTTGTCACTCCCGTCGTGCGCTCGAATAATCAAGTCACAACTCATTTGGAGGAAAACGTGAACACACAACGTATGATGAAAATCGGTGGGCTCTTTCATCCCACCGGCAATCACATCGCAGCCTGGATGCATCCTGATTCACAAATCGATGCGGGTAGCAACTTCCAGCATTACGTGAGACTGGCGAAGACTGCCGAAGCCGCGCGATTCGACCTGCTTTTTCTCGCCGACGCCGCTGCCGTGCGTGGCGGCAATCTCGAGGCGCTGAGCCGCTGGCCGCAGTACATGGCGTACTTCGAGCCGACGACCCTGCTCGCCGGTATAGCAGCCGTCACGCACCACATCGGCTTGATCGCAACGGCGACCACCAGCTATAACGAGCCGTACAACATCGCCCGGCGATACGCGTCTCTCGATCACATCAGCGCAGGACGCGCAGGCTGGAACGTCGTCACTTCGTCGAACGTGGACGAAAGCCTTAATTTTGGACGCGAAGAACACTTCTCGCACGAGCATCGCTACGAACGGGCGAAGGAGTTCGTTGGTGTCGTGCGAGGTCTTTGGGACAGCTGGCAAGACGATGCGTTTATTCGCGACCGGGAATCCGGCGTCTATTTTCGTCCCGAAGCATTGCATACGCTCAACCATCGTGGCGAGCACTTCAGCGTTCGCGGACCGCTCAATATCTCGCGTCCACCGCAGGGGCATCCCGTAATCGCACAGGCAGGATCGTCGCATGACGGCATGGAACTCGCGGCTGAAACGGCCGAAATCGTGTTCACCGCCCAACACAACCTGGAAAAGGCCAAGGCCTTCTACAACGATCTGAAGGGCCGTATGAGCGGGTATGGACGCGACGTCAGTCAGTTGAAGATCATGCCCGGCCTGAATCCTGTAATAGGGGCAAGCCGGTCAGAAGCGCAAGAGCGGCACGCGAGACTGCAAGCGATGATCCAGCCGGACGTCGGCCTCGAACTATTATCTAACGCGCTCGGCGGATACGACTTGAACGGTCTCGACCTCGATGGTCCGCTGCCCGAAAAGATTTCTGCCAGCGACACTAACACCAGCAAGAGCACGGTCCAGTCCGTACTCGAAATGGCCAAACGCGAATCCCTGACGATTCGCCAGCTCTACCAGAAACTCGCAGGCGCCCGAGGGCAACGAACGATTGTCGGGACGCCATCCGATATAGCCGACGAAATGGAGGCGTGGTTCAAGGCAGATGCTGTGGACGGGTTTCTCATCCAGCCCGCGGTCCTGCCTGGCGACCTCGACGAATTTTGCGCAACAGTCATTCCTGAATTGCAGAAGCGCGGTGTCTTCCGCACTGAATACGAAGGAACCACGTTGCGCGAAAATCTCGGACTCGACCGCCCGGAAAATCAATTCAAAATCCGCGGTCCGAAGTGAAGGAGGCCAATATGGAAGCAACTCAAACTGACGAATGCCCCGTCGATTTCGCCAGAGCCATGCGCCGCCTCGCCGCTACCGTGTGCGTCGTGGCAACGCAAGAACACCAGCAACCGTACGGCATGGTGGCCACAGCGGTTACTTCGCTGAGTGCCGCGCCGCCCTCCCTCCTCGTCTGCATCAACAGGGACGCATCGTCGCATGCCGTCATCGAGCGGATCGGCCGCTTCTCGGTGACCTTGCTGTGCAGAGGCCAGCGCGACATCAGCGACCGGTTCGGAAGCCGATATTCGCATCCCGAGCGCTTCGCCTCCGGCCGATGGAATACGTCCCCCCGCTGGCAGCTTCCCTATCTGGAGGGTGCTCAAGCGACGTTTTTTTGCAGCTTGGCACGGCGTTTTGAACACGGTACACATACGGTATTCGTTGGCAATGTCATGCAGACAGCGCTCAACGAGCCGGTCGATCCGCTGCTCTACGCTGACGGTGCCTACCGATGGCTGGACCACACCGGCTCCTAGATCTGCGTGAAGCCGACTCTCGAAGCCGGCTCTTCTAAAAAGGCGCAAAGATAATGCATCGCTTAACGCCGAAGGAATAATCAACGTGAAAGCAGTTCACTTACTCGCTGTGTTGCCGTTCGTTGGATTTTTTTCGGGAACCTGGGTCGTCCGGTATTGGGGACCGCTTTTGTTTCGTGCTCCGACACTCCTGATATGGAATCTTGCCTGGATGCTGGCATCTGCCGGCATCCTCTGGATCATCTATGCAGCCGATAATAAATCGTCTACGGAACAGCCATGAATATTGCACTGTGCATCCTGGGCATTTTCTTTGCCGGTGCGTTGGCCGTCGGCGTGGCGGCCAGGCGCGGAATATCGATGAATTTCGAAGAGTGGTCGATTGCCGGCCGTGGCTTTGGTGCCGTCATCTCGTTCGTGCTGATTGCCGGTGAAATATTCTCAACTTATTCCTTTCTGGGCGCAACGGGGTGGGCATACGCGAAAGGCGCGCCTGTCTTCTACTACATGGCGTGCGCCTCGCTTGCCTTCGTGATCGGCTACTGGACATTGCCGCGCCTTCGGGACGTGGCACAGGCCCATCAGCTCGTCTCCTTCTCAGACTACTTCGAGCAGGTTTTTGCGAGCCGCATGCTCGGCGCGATGGCCGCCATCATCGGCCTCGGCGCGATGATTCCGCTTCTCGTGATCCAGATGAAAGGCCTCGGCATCATCGTGCACGAGTCGTCATACGGCGGGCTGTCAGAAGCAGCGGCGATCTGGATAGGGCTCGCGATCATGGTCGGCTATATCGTCGTTTCCGGTATTCGTGGAGCGGCAACGGTGGCGGTGGTCAAAGACGCGCTGATTCTGGTCGTTGCTCTATCGCTTGCGATCTATTTGCCGATCCACTATCTCGGTGGCTACGGCAGACTTTTCGAAGCCGTCGAAAAGGCCCACCCCGGTCACTTCACCATCCCTGACACGGGTCTCAATGCAACCTGGTACAACTCGACGGTCCTGCTGGTGTCTCTCGGCTATTATCTATTCCCTCATGCTTTTACCAGCGTCTATGCAATCAAGACGCGCAACGCGGTCAGAAAAAACACCATCCTGATGCCTCTTTATCAGATGCTGATTGTCTGTATGTACATCGTGGGCTTCACGGCGATTATCGTGGTCCCGGGGCTGACCGGATCATCAATCGATATCGCGCTGTTCGTGATCGTAAAGAAGACGTTTCCGGACTGGGTGGTCGGCATCATTGGCGGAGCGGGTCTTCTCACCGCGCTCGTTCCGGGTGCGATGATTCTGCTCAATGCGTCGACCATGTTTTCGAAGAACGTGGTCAAACGATACGTGTTGCCGCAAGCGTCGGAAGCAACAGTCACGACTGTCGCCAGACTCACCGTTCCCGTCTATGCGCTAATTTGCGTGACTATTTTGTTCTACTCAGGCTGGTCGATGGTGCCGATATCGCTGTTCGCATCCAATCTCCTCGACCAGTTGTTTCCTGCTTTCGTGCTAGGACTGATGCCGCGGACCACGAAGCGGCCCATACCTGTTGCTTCCGGAATTGTCGCCGGCATTGCACTGTTGGCCTATGTCTCAATCGGTTTCGGCGGCAGTCTTGCTCAAGCATTTCCGAACATGGCGGCATCGATCGCATCCGTCAATATCGGGCTGATTGCGTTGGGTCTGAACGTGCTCGTACTGATCGTCTGTTGGAAGCTGACGTGTGTGACGGAACGTAAGCTCGTCGCAGAGCGCTGATGGGTGTCGCTCAATTTTCGAACGAATTGCCAGCGGTGAGCTTTCACCGGTGACACCGAGCGCCGCGCAGTTGCGCCCCTACGCTCTTCTGAGTGCGTCGATTGCACGATCGATTTGTTCCTGCGCCATGGCGCGGGTCTCCGCATCCCGCTTGATCAATTGCAAGGACACCAAGCCATGCACCGTGATCAGCAGCTCACGTGCCGTCTTGTCAGGGTTCAGCGTTGCGCGGAGTTCCTTACGCTCGATGCCATCGGCAATGAGTTGCGACCAGAACCTGAGTTGTTGATCGAAGCGCTCTCGCTGGTTCTTCTGCATTTCATCGTTTCGACCGCTGAATCAATGTGGCACCGAACACCAGCAAGTTGCCGAGCCTGGCGAATGCGGTACGGTGTGCGAGCAACGTGGCCAGCAGTATCCGGCCCTCATGTTGAATGCCCCAGTAGAGCGCGTTCAGGAAACCATTCATCACGATATAGTTGGACGGGGTCGGCACGGCACCGTTGGGCCTACCCGTCATACCCGATGTATACGAGATCATGCCGGCGTCCGTCTCGACGGGTAACTCGCGTGGCGGCGGATACTCTTTGCTCGCTGCTACCGTGTGCAGCACCAAGCCCTTATAATTTCGTACCATGCCGCGCCGTACCAGGCATTAATGACCCGGACATGTCGAGGTTCAGTTGCGAGAAATGCCCTTGAAAGCTCGAGTTGGGCGTGCGCTAGCGCCCAGGGAGTCGATGCATGTCGCCATCCTGCAGCAGCTCCGGCTCGATATCGTGGAAGGCCGCTGGCAAGCCGGCGAGCGCTTGCCCGAACCCCTTCTGTGTGAGGAGTTCGGCGTATCGCGCACGCCGCTGCGCGACGCGTTCAGGATTCTCGAAACCGAGGGTCTGGTCGAACTGATACCGCACGTGGGCGCTGTAGTGACTGCTCCCAACGCGTCGGACATCATCGGAGCGTTCGAGGTACTCGCATTGCTTGAAGGCGCCGCCGCCGAAACGGTCGCACGCACGCGCCCACCCGAGGTGCTCATAAAGATCGGCAAAACCAATGAGCTCATGCAGATTGCCCTGGAGAAAGGCAATCATCGCCGCTACTTCGAACTCAACGACGACTTTCACTATGCGATCGTCGAGGGCGCCGACAATCCAGTCCTGCGCCAGACTCATGAGCACCTGATGTGGCACGTGCACCGCGTGCGCCACACCATCAACCGCGTTCGCCCATTCGGGCGCGAGGCGGGAACGGGCGAAGAACATCAGGCGATCATCCGGGCAATCGCCGATGGAGAACCGGCACGCGCCTTCGAGTTGGTACGTGCCCACGTTCTCGGCGTGGGCGCCGCTACGCTCACCGATGCCGGCTTGGCGCAACCGCCCGATGCGAGTGAGTCCGACAGCACGGATTCCGCGAGCTTACTTCGCAGCAGCGGCCTGCAGGCTACCGACAATGGAACTCGTTAGCTGCTCAAACACCTCCGTTGCGTCGGCAGGATTGCAAATGTCCTTCGCCAGCACCTCGAGCCGGTGACTGTCCGAAAATGCGTAGAGATAGGCACCGATCATCAGCGTCACGCGCCAGTACAGATCCTTTTCCGGTAGCCCTGGCAGGACTCTGCGCAGCGCCTCCACGTACGCCCGGGTCGACTCGCTATAGGCCAGGTTGCGCAGCTTGTACGACACTTCCGGTGGCTCCATGTGCAGCCGGGCCTGCAACCGGATGAATGCCCTTCCCGAAGCCGTCGCGCGCAAATCAACAATGGGCTTCAAGAAGGCACGCACAAGTTCCTCGAGATCGGCATCCTTGCCACGCGCCTCTATCTGCTCGAGCAACTGAACCCGGTCAGCCGAAATCTTCGTCGCCCGACGCAAAAACACTGCTTCAAAGAGTTCCTGCTTCGTTCCGAAATAGTAAGTAATCAGCGCCTGCGTCACACCACACGACACCGCCACTTCACGCAGGGTCGTACCCGCATACCCGCGATGAGAGAAGTCGACTTCGGCTGCGTCCAGAATGCTTTCTTTTTGATTTTCTGTCGCACCGGCAGGTCGGCCAAGCGCCCCTCGCCGTCGCAAAGCGCCCTGAGGGCGTTCTGATTTATTCATGACCGTCGTGTTGGATCCAATTTAGGAAAAGCAAATGCTCGAAGTAAATCCGCTCAACTCTGAAAGATAATTATAGGCCCGCCCAGTAAAAAAGGTTACTCCATTGGTATCAGTGGAATGTGCATAAGCCGATTGCCCTGCAGCCAAGGGTTTCCACCATTTCAAGGAAATCACCGTTGCACGATTTCCCTACTCCAGCATATTTTACAAGCGTATTATATTCACCGAATGTTTTCACTCTGACGCTTGGTTCTGGCTGTCCGAGCATCTAATGAATTCGTACCACGTGACCTGTCGCGAGTTAGAAATTCAGCGTCAGTCTCGCCGACGTATATCGAGTCTCAAGCACGTCGTTTTTTGTTTCAAAGACCTGCGTGCTTCTCTATGCGGTTTGGTTGATGCAGATCGCTCAACTGAATTTGCCGAGACAAAGGCAAACGATTCGTCGATAACCCGACACCAGCGCTCCCTCCTGACATCCCTGCGCGGAAGAAAAGCAACGCTCAAAACAGATAGTGCTAAAGCGATCGGGCCGCATCAGCGATCGGCCACACCGCCATGGCCTTCAATGCGTTGCTGGCACGCGTGGCAGAACTGGGAAGCCCCTGCTAGCGTTTTTGGAAGCGGAACGCTGGGGTCGGTGAAGCGCGGCGCTCGGCCAGCTCGGTCGGCGTGGCATTCCGTCAGATCGCGGCCGGCAATACCGACCTGTCCCAGCACACTGACGAGCAGGCAGGGTCACTCGAACAGACTGCGGCACGCATGGGCGAGCTAACAGCGACGGTGCGTCAGAATGCGGATAACGCGAGGCCGGCTATCACTTCGGCGAATACCGCATCGGAAGTCGCGCTTCACGGCGGGGCGTCGTCGGACGTGTAGTGGAGACAATGCACAGGATTTCAGGCAGTTCGACCAATACAGGCGAGATAATCAGCGTGATTGAAGGCATTGCTTTCCAGGCCAACATTCTCGCACGCAAGAGACGGTGGCCTCTTTCAGAACCGCCGACACAGGCCCTCCACGTCTCGCGCGGTAGCTCAGCGAAGCGAACCGCACCGGTCGACACCATGCGTTCGCGCTGCCTCTCGTATCGCGACAACCCAATCCAACGCAATGCCCCGCCCTCACAGGAAACGACATCACTCCGGTCATGGCGGACGCAAGGTCGGCGGACTCAACAACTTTCTGAGCGGATGCCGAATTTCGGCGGTGGCTTTAATGATCACGGCCGCTTGGGAATTGGCATCGGATTTGATTCAGCAGCCATCCCTATCGGCGAGCGTTCGAAATACGGCGATAGGGAGGAAGCGTCATCCCGGATAGATAGACAGACAAGGATTTGTTAATACTTCAATTTCGAATCCCAACGACAGTCAAATGACGATCATGCACAAGTCGAACGACTTTCCCTCGAGCGATTTTCCTGTGAATGTCCAGAGTAAGCTATGTGACAGCTTTTGCCCCGCGCTTGCGTATTGGAAGAAACGCCGCCAACAACCGCTTCCGTTTCGAGATCGACGTTGCGCGTCAGACGCTCCCAAAACGCTGGCAATAAGCACTCTGTCACCATCAACGGTGACTGCTGCCGCTCGAACACAGAACGTCGTGCGACGAAACCATGGGGCAAACATCCTGAGACCTGCGCCGCCCCCAACTCGTAGAGTGGATGCCGCGCATTGATGCGTCGACTCGACAGCGTCGACCGCGTTACGCTAACGTCGCCATAAAGCAGTTCTGCTAGCGGGCGTGCACGCAACCGCCGAATCCCCTGCCATACGCCAACACTTGCATTGAGTGGTGTCACGCTGTGAGCGGCAACGCAAGGCACGCCGTCAACGGCAAGCACTACCTCGCGTATCCACGCGCGCTCACGTGACGCCAGTTTCAGAGCCTCACGTTCGTCGGGCCAAGGCAGTCCCACTGCTTCACGTGTAACACGTACCTCCACCGCCCCCAGCATGCGTAGGTGTGCAGTCAGTGAGCCCCCCAGTGTCAGCCAGTGTTTTTGATGGGGGGTGAAGCCGGGCATGGACGCCGCACGCCAAGATCCATTGGCGGCGTTGAACTGAATCGGCCTAGCGCGCATGGCGGACTTCGCACGTCGACGCCGGCTCACTGATGGACAGCGACATCTTCATGGCGAAATGTCAGCGGACGATCCTGGCGCTGCTTTTTTCAATCATGCTGATCGCGTCGGCAAGCGGCATCACTGCCGCGTACTTTTGCTGCATGTCGAACAGATTCGCGTCGTGCGGTTCAATGGCGCGGTCACCAACACAATCGGCAAGGACAAGCGGCCGGAAGCCGTACGACATGGCGTCCACGACGCTTGCACGAACGCAGCCGCTCGTCACCGCACCGGCGACAAGCAGCGTCTGCACTGCGCGTTCCGTGAGCCAAGGGGCGAGTTGCGTTCCGAAAAACGCTGAAGGGACCGTCTTCCGAACTACCAGTTCGCCCTTTTCAGGAGTGAGAACTTCCACGATTGCGCTGTTCGGATTGTCCTCGGTCAGCGACGCCATACCCGGAACTTTTATCGAAAAGACATTGCTGTTACTTCCGTCGTCTGCGTAGACGATTCGACTGTGGGCGACAGGCCAGCTATTACGGCGTGCGAGTGCAAGTGCGTCGATGGTGCGCGCGATTGCCGGTCCGATGTTGCCGCCGCCGAAAACGGCTGGATCTGCAAACCCAACAACGAAATCAATGATAAGTAGTCCAATATTACCTCGAATTGGAAGCGGTGTCCCGAAGCCCTGCGCATGATAAACACCCGCTTCGGCGTGATCTGAAAAATCGGTCATCGTGGTCCTTATCCGTGTGGGGTCTTATCCGTCACGCGACCATCGACGACGACAACTTCCTTGTCAAGTCTTACGGTGCAGTTACGCAGCGGAATGTCAATGTGGCAGGTGGTGGTGCGGCTGCCACCACCTTCGTTGTTAGGTCCAAGCGAAAACAGGAAATTACCCTCGAAAGCACGGGCGTCCATTCCGATGGTTGCTTCCCGGTCATACAGGCCGAGCGTCGACCAACGCGCACGAGGTTGCAGTCCCCAGCCAATGTGAGAAATTGCGTAGCCTTCGGGATCGTTGAACGTCTCCATGTAATCGCGCAGCAGCGCTGCGTCAACTCCGCCTTCGATCTTCGTCGCGTAGCCCTTTTCCACTGTGAGCACGATCGGCTCGCTGACATAGCGTTTCTGCGGCAGCAGGATGTCGCCGCGGTCGATCACGATAGTGCCACTCGCTGCCCGGTCGTTCGGGAACGTCAATGCGAAGCCGCTCGGCCAGTGGTCCCAGCGGCCCGGTTCGTCGACAAACCCGTATTCGGCAATCGGCGGGAACTCACCCATCGGACACCCCAGCGCTGTACCGGCCGGCGAGCTCACGTGCATCTCGCGCGCGGCGCCAATCTTGTTGGCGGCAGCAAGCACTCGCTCACGGTCGGCGAGTGTTGGCATCAGCCGCACCAAGACTTCGGGCGGCTCGACAGCAAGCAGAATCTTCGTGCCAGACTTCAGGATATCGTGCTGCTCGGGCGAAAAAAGCAGCGTCATCAGGTCGAGCACAAGGTCACTCTCCTTCAACGCGGCAATGGCAGCGCGGTTACCGGTCAGCGGTGTCGTGCCGAGATACGCTAGCGAGTCGCGACTGAACGCCTTCTCGCCATTTACCGGCGGCAAGTCGAGCCGGTTGACGATTGCTCCCATCGACTGCGTTGCGATGAGAGCGCAGGCGAGAGTCTGGGGATGGGTGGAGGAACTGGTCAGAATCGTGACAGTGTGCCCGCGTTCGAGGCGAGACAGCGTAAGCACTTCCTTCCAGGCTTCAACCAGTTGATAGTCGCTGATTGGCATGAGCAGCTCCTCTAGGGATGACGGACAAGACAGCTTTAAACGACCGGTGTACCAAGGAACTCGCCAAATGCCGTGTAGAAGCCTTCTGCGTTGTCCCATGGAATCATGTGCCCAGCGCCCGGCACGCGTACATGCTCCATCGACGGCGTCGCACGTTGCAGTTCAGCGACGTCCTCGTCACGCACAACATCGCCGCGCTCGGCGGTGATCAACAGAGACGGTACGTGCAGTTGTGCGGCGTCTGCGTGAAAGTTGTCGGTATGAAACCCCTCGTACGATTTAAGCACGGCACGTTCGTCACACGTGTGCAGCCATTCTGCTCTGAGCCGGAGTTCATCGTCCGTCCAAGTTGGCAAGAACGCGCGCATTGATTCGACATCCATACCATCACGCGCAAGCGCCATCGAGTTGACGTACCACGGCGTCTTGCCGGGGTACTCGCGCCGGCCTGGGCCGGAAACCGGCGGGTCCACTAGCACAACTGATTCGAGACCGGCCGGCTTATGCATCGCCGCGCGCGCAGCGATTCGTGCGCCCATCGAATGACCCACGAGCGTGAAGCGCTTTAGCCCCAGCGCGG